>Ga0100378_1005524_pt1 | contig 11581 bp, 9 predicted proteins | sample CryGeymeta201502_FD_81535 | JGI IMG/M metagenome (GOLD analysis project Ga0100378, IMG submission 81535) | Groundwater microbial communities from Crystal Geyser aquifers in Utah, USA - Crystal Geyser metaG 2015-02 | ecosystem: Environmental > Aquatic > Deep subsurface > Groundwater | place: USA...
GAGAATAACGGCGATTCATATCAAAAGGCATGTTGTAATACCCCTTGAATTATACAAATATGTAATAATACAAAATGTTCTTCCTATCTCCACAAACTTATTGATCTACAACTTCAACATTGTAAAAATGGAAGCTTCAAGTCAGATCCTTAACAATCCCAAGGCTCGACAAAAATATTTAAGTAAATCCATGCACATCATCCTCAATTTTTTGTCAAAGTAATGTGGATGGCCGATCTCTCTTGTAATTTCAGTTGACCGTCTACTTCCACCAACGTCGGCACTGAATCTGTATGTACGACTGGCTTCAAATATGGAAACTACTGCATGAGCCACAGATGAAGTTCGATCGCTTTTTGGATGGCTGCCGTCATAGCATGAATGACTAGCACTGGATGTTTAATGATGACCTTTGTTGCGTGCTTTTTGTAGACCTGAAGTGGCCTGCTTCCTTTGATGTAGATCTCGTTGAACCTGGCCTTTTAGTGAAGAGCAGGATACTTGACAACCTTGCTCTCAGATATTCTATTTTATTCTGCATTTTTGATATTGTGTTCTTTATCGATCGGCTCCATGACTCGTCTATATCTATGTTGATTTTGTCAATGAATATATTTATATCTTTTATGACTGATTCAAGATAGGAGCAGGTCTCCATGCATATGTATGACTGACTGATTTCTCAGAACTGACATACTGTTTGGCCATTCTATTTCTCAATATTGTTCCATATCGATGCTCATATCTGAATATAACATCTTATCCGCAAACACATTTAATAACATTTTCACAAGGTGATGCTGCGTCGGTTGCTCGAATGCTGCAATCTGCCCAACCACATCATCAACAGCATAGCACCCTACACCTTCTAACAAGCCAAACAAGCCCTCCTCAAATCTGATACAGATCTCCTCACAAAAATACTAGCCTCTCCTCTCGATATCAAAGAGTAGGACGAAAGTCTTCTCTTGATCGGTCTCAGCTAGGGAAAAGAAGATACTGTGCTATATCTTCTGAAAGAATTCGGAGATATGTTTGATTATCAACGTAGAAACGACAAAGGAGATAGTGCACTGATGATAGCCATTTTTAGAAAAATGCACAGAGCTGTAAAATTGTTGGTGGAAAGATGTAATCCCAATGGCTGCGATTTCAGAAAAAATACCCCCTTTATCGCTGCAGCTGCCAACGGTGACATTTAAAGTCTAAAAATTCTTTCAGAGTGTCCTGACTGTAACCAGATGGCCAGAAACATCGAAGGACAGACAGCACTCCACAGAGCCTGCTACTTTGGATAAATGGCTACTGTTTAATGGCTAATCAACAACACCGAGCTCAAAGTTAAGTAAAAAGACCGCAAAGGCAACAACAGCTTGCACGTTGCTTGTTAAGGCCTGAATGTAGCTCTGAGTCGCTATCTGATGCTAAAAGTCAAAGATTCCAGATGTCTGCTCACTCAGAATAGTGAGGATCGCCGGCCTTTGGATGTCCTGATGGCCACCATTGAAAGCGTAGCTCCTCAATTCAAATAGACCTTAGATGTGGATCACTTGAAATTGCCAGATGAGAGACAAATGAGCAAGCGAAGCATAATGAGCAGGATGAGTACCTCTAAAAGATAGTAAGTGCCCTCCCTCCAATAGTGATCTCTTTGTTTGATTTTGATCAACAAAATTCACGAAATATCAGATTCTATCGGTGACTGTCTTCTTGTTTTTGCTTTTCGATCGAGATAGGGCCCTTCTCATTTGCGAGAGGGTAGTGTGGGCTGAGGTTATCCGCTTTCTGTTCATTAGAGACATGGAAGGAGCTTGGTTGACTGGTTGATTGAGAGGAGATAGTGTTCTGGGAATTTCCTTGTCTTACATTAGATGTTGGTTGACTGTGAAGGGTGAGGTTGCTGTATCATAGCTGCTTATTTTTTATTTTTCTCCTTTGCAACAGTATGGATGATTTATTAGTTCATCCAGAGTCATCCGTTGCTTGAGAGGACAAATCGTCCTTGTTAACAAATCCAACAGTTGTGGAGCTTTCTGCAGTTCCTCTTCAAAGTAAAACTGGCATTCTTTGTTGGCCAGAACCAAGCTTCTGACCTTAGTCGGATATGGCAATTTTCCCAGAATCATAAAGTACAAAGTAACTCCTATTGAAAACACGTCAGCCTACGGACCCAATCTGTAATTGTATTTATCCAGTATTTCAGGAGCAGCATAGCCTGCCGTTCCACAGTTGGGGTAGATGCAGTTAGAGGTGTCCAGATAGGTGGCAAATCCAAAGTCAACAATTTTGATCAACCCAGTCTGAGGGTTGTAGATGATGTTCTTAGCTTTGATGTCCCTGTGAAGAATGTTTTGACTATGAAGAGAAGAGATCGCCTCGCACAGTTGCCTAAGAATAGATTTGATTTATGCTTAACAGGCGAGACCTTTCCGAATCCAGTCCTCAACAGTCACCCCACGACAGTACTCCTGCACGATGTAGTAGCTATGCTATGTCATGTAGCTACAAATGAAAGCTGGAAAATATTTCCTGTTCTCCACCTCCCGCATAATGCATATCTCGTTCATCAGAGCAAGACATTCGTTGTCGTTCTTTTATATGTTGTCTCGTTTGAATACTTTGACGGCTACTATCTGTCTAGTTAGCCGGTCTACTGCTGTGTGAATAGTAGCTGTCCCTCCTTCTGCTAACTTTTTGCATTGGTGGTATCGACCCTTGAAATCTATCCTGTGCATCACCTTTTCTAGTCTGGCTTACCACTACAACAAGACATCGACGTTGGTATGGGCCAGCTCGATACAATTTGAGTTGTTTCTTATCAGCAAGCTGACAGGATGATGGTGCCGATCTATCTGGATTTGGAGGTAGGTATGAAGAGTAAAGAGCAGTGTTAAAGTTGAGCTATTTGTGCTAAAAATGAGAGATGCGGGAGTAAGGGTGACTTTTGCTGGTGCTCGGTTGACCAGGAAGTATTCGCTGAGCTGTTACTGCATAGAAAATTATAGGTTTAAAAACTATTATCCATAACTATACTTACAATAATTCCTCACAAAAACAAACAAAAGCAACAAACTTCAATGCCCGACTCCCTTGCTCTCCAACAACTTTATCTGCTCCTCCAACTGGTCCGATAAGCACATCACTTCCACCAACGTCTTCTTAAGGTCCTCCTCAAGAGTGCCTTCTATCTATTGACCCTTGCTCAGACTCGCAGCTTTGTATTCTTGGTGCTTCCTCTCAAACACCTTCTGCTTTATAATCTTTTATTCACCTGACTTGTGGCTAATTTATATGATTTTGGTCTATGGGCCCTGGAGATAAATAAAGAGATACTGTGGAGTCGAGTAGGTAGCTGAATTAATTTTTGAGGGATTTGCATATATCGTTGGCTTAGCCCACTTTGATGGTCAGCTCGTAGTCAGACTAATTTTTTGTCTTGATTAGAGTGTTGCTTAACTTTATCTCGGCCTCTAGTTACTTGGTAATCCCTCTGTTTTTCATAGAATAATTGCTCCGTGAAGAGGCAGTCCTGACTCTCCCGTCAAACTTGCTCACCTTCTTTTCCTTTGGCCTAACCTAGTTTTTCTTCTTCTTTTCCTCTTACTGGTGTGTTAAGAAGGAAGACACCGACTCGTGCTGTTCCCTCCAGTACTGGACTCCCTCAATAACTGCTGCTAAGTTGACGAACTCGACGTTATCGGATGCAAGTGCTTAGAGCTCAATAGCTGATGGTTTGAATGAGATAGCACTGAGCAGAGGCAGGAATTATTCGAGAGTGAGACAGAGGCGAGAGGACTGCCAGAAGGAGGTCAGAGGTATTTCTTGTAGTGCGACATGATGATCAAGTCTCTGAAAGAGCAAGCTTTCAGCTTAGGAGGGTGTGAGGTCCAAAGGCATATTTTTATTTATTTTAAGTTCATAAAAGATAAAATTTCATCAATCTTAAGCCAAAAGACCTTTCTCACATTTGGAGCACTCACACTGACTCATTGCAAATGTATTACTTAATAACAGACTGTACTATTTTGGATATTAATTCTATCGATGCAGTAAGCCCATCAGGCCAAAATAGTGGTCGTCGGCGATGGCGCCATCGGAAAAACATGCCTCATGATCAGGTCCCTCCTCCATAACCCAGATACACATAAGACTACTTTGAAAATGACTACACGCCTACCATCTTCGAAAATAAAACCAAAAGAATCACCTTTAGAGGTTTGCCCGTCAATCTCAGTTTGTGGTATGACTAATAGTAAACTTAGGGACACGGCAGGACAGGAGGATTATGGAAGACTACGACCATTAGCCTATCCGAATACTGACGTCTTTGTTATTGCCTTTGCAGTCGTGGAACCAGGCTCCTTCGTCAATGCAAAAAAATTAGTATGAGTACAGTTAACAAAGTGGTACAGAGAGGTCAAAAATGCAGTACCAGACTGTCGGGTCATTTTTGTTGGAACAAAGGCTGATCTTCGAAGTAGCATCGGACAGCAACTCACTTCAGCTCAAATCAGCAAAAATCTAAAAGAAGAACTGGGATGCTAGTACAGATAGTGCAGTGCTATGACTGGCGAGGGTATCGAGGAGGTGTTTCTGTTGGCCACTGAGACAGCCTTAATCAAACAGAACAAGCTAAAGCAATCTACTGCCATGAGCAGCCAGCACAGTCTATCTTCGAAAGCAGCACCTCCTCCTTCATCCTAACAAATGGTAGGCAAAGGTCGGTAAGGGTGCTACTGTGTACTAATGTGATTGCTAGAGTTTAATATTATTACTTGTCCCTTTTCCTTTTTGGTCTATATACTGACTGATCTGACTAATATAACGAGTGTTATTGTTAGACTAATCAATAATTTGAAATACGATGAGCAATACTACCCCCAGCTACAACATCGTCAGAGTCATCGGCTCAGGTTGCTTTGGTATATGGTTGATTAGGAAGGGTATGTCTTTGAGGCATAAAACAAAAAGACCAAGCAAAAAGTGGCACTCAAACGGATATAAAAAGTAGGACAGCAATTGAGCAGAGAATATGAAATCCTTCAAATGATCAAAGAAGCATAAAACGTTGTGCAAATTCAGGTATGAATGAGTGGATGTTTAGGATTTCTTCTACTCGAAGAACGATCAGGGAAAACTCATCCAGAACATCGTGTTCGAATACGTCGATGATAACCTCGAACACCTCATCTAAAGGACCCTCAAAAACAAACAGCCGCTCTCTGAGATGACTATCAAAGTAATATATGCTCTATTGACTAGAACTACATCTATCAGTTGCTGAATGGACTCAAGAGCATCCACAGTAAAAATATTGCACATCGCGACCTCAAGCCATAAAATGTGCTTTTGTCTAAAGAAGGAACCATCAAGATATGTGATTTCGGCAGCAGCAAGGTCATTGATCTCAATGGCAAGAATACCCCCTACATCGTCAGTCGCTACTACAGGGCACCTGAATTAATGCTGTGTCTGACCAAGTACACGACAGCCATTGATATATGGGCCGCTGGCTGCATCATGGCTGAATTGGTGATGCTGACTCCCATTTTCAAGGGAAAAACTGAAGGAGATCAGTTGTTTGCCATTTTCAGAATACTGGGCTCAATGAGCTCTGAGGAGGTGACTGAGTACAAGAAAAGAGTGCCCTTCGATCCTGCTCTATTCGATTCTTTTGGCTCTTTCAAACGAGCCAACCTCAAAGAGTTGTTCAAATCAGTAACAAACAAGACTAACTTCATCGACCTTCTGCTAAAAATGTTGACCTATTTGCCTGAAAAAAGAATCACAGCTGAGCAAGCACTTTAACACCCTTACTTTAGCGATCTGGAGTCCAAAACTGCCAAGAAAAATGACAAGCAAAACCCTGAAAAATGATCGATGCATTATGGTATGAACTGATTCATTAAAAAAATCAGAGCACGAATAACTCTGAATCTTTGTGGTGCTTTTCTGGGGAAATTGAGGGTAATTTAGTCGTGTGGGAAGTGCTCACTGGATGCTTTAGGAGTTTCTTAAGTTTTAGGTCGCTTTCGTGGCTGATCATTTTGCTTCGGGCCTGTCTCTCCAACATCATCGCTTCTAACCTGCCCAACTCTTCAATCTGTCTCTTCCTTTCCTCCTTTACTCGACTGAATTTGCCACTTTACTCACTCTCATTTCTATGGATGTCCTTGCGCTTCTGTTCGAGGAAACTTTTCACGTTGCTTCTTTGGCTCTTTTCGTACTCGCGAATCATGTGGTTTATGCTCCTTTTTTGCTAATTCTATTCTTATTTCATCTGCTGAAGATGCTGCTCCATTTATCTTTCTTAGAGCTTTGTGCTGGAGTACCCCGACTTCTTCGAGTTTAGCAGCTGGTGCTGGGCTTTGCAGAGGTTGTAGTCATGCTACTTTCTGCTATAGACTGCTTGCTAATGGCTGAGGTTGATCTGGTCCCGTACTTTCTTCAAATGCCTTGATTTTCTTAACTTCTCCCTTTCAGCCTCGTACCTCATCTCCTCATGAAACTTGTATTTTTGCTAGTTCATAAACGCTCTGAAATCGTTCCTCTCCTCCTGTATCTGCAACATGGACAATCGACCCTTCAGTAGAGCAGTTTGGTCGTTGTGCCTTTTTAGCTATCTTAAGGTTAGACTGCTACTGTGATACTCCTAAGGATTTGCTGCTAGCTGCGATCTGAGTTATGTTGAGTTGTTCAAGTTAAGACCCTTTATTGTGTTTTTTGGCGAGGGTAATTCGATTTATTTTTCTCCAAGGTACCTGATCATTTTTATTGGTTCTAATGACACTTGATTATTAAATCACCAACATTCTTAGCTGATAGTAGTGTTAGGAATTTATTTTTCAAAGTTTGGGGGACATATTGACATGTGATCACTCAATGTAGACAGGTAGCTGAGCCTTGCCGTCATGCTTCTGGACCCACTCTTCCAATCCTTCACCATTGTAGCTTCTCCTAGGATGGATTTACACGCGCCCTTCACCTTCCAGTTTAGCACCTGCCTGTTCCAGCCACTTCCTATGCAATTTCTGCAGATATTCCCGAGCAGAATCAGGTGAATCTTCTCCGTTGGCGTTCTTCAAAGGAGAGAACTCGTCTTCTCTCAAGGTTTCGAACAGTCCGATTTTTTCGGTGAATTCAAAAACATCGAAATAGAATAGTTCGAACTTGACTCCTGTGTTTTTCTCGGGAGCGATGGTTTTTCTTTCCTTGGGGTCCCAGTACTTGACCTTTTTCTCTGCCAAGTGATACCTAAATATCCCACATTTCTTACTTTTTATTTATGCTAAGCATCAAATCGGGATCGTTGGTCATTTTCTCAATAAACTCACGTTTGATGTACATGGTGGCTCTTGCTCCATGACCGAAAATGAACTCTTCCTTTTAATCCTTGCTCTCCTTTACTTTAGCATCGGTTTCGGAATATTCCAAAATTTTGATTTTTCCATTGACAGTCAAGTGCAGTCCAACCTTCTCATCAGCCGATCTCTTTCTGAGATAGTGACTAACAATGTCGAAGTCGTTCTTGACCATGTATCCGAGTGAGATGGGGTCTGCCAACTTGAGGAGGACGTTATCGACAGGGCCGAGGTAGATATACTTGACTCCATGTTTGTTCATATGATCAAGCACCTTTTTGTTCTTCATCTAGCCGTAAATGGCACCATTGCCTCCTGGAGCCAAACTGAGCTGTCCCTCGCTCTCAACAATGATCTTTCCTTCGTAACTGAGGGCTGGGATTCCTCCTTGAGGGAAGAACACAATGGAATCCTTATCATAACCAAAATATTTGTTCTCCTCAAAGTAGGAGACAATCTCTTCGTGGTTCATTTCGCTTGTCATGAGGTACCACTTGATTAGAGTGCCCTGTTTGTTGTGTCTCTTGCATGCTAGTTCATTTAATCTAGCTAACCTGTTTGCGAAAAAGCCGAAAAGAGTGAGCCCGCATTGCAGTTTCAAGTCGAACATGCCTTTGGGATGATCGAAGCCTAGTCTGGTGCCCTGACCGCCGCTCATGATGCACACAGCAACCTCTCCTCTGGCAATGGCCTCATAACCGATGTCCTCAAACACCTTGGCTTCTTTTTTGAGATCCTCGTGGGTGGTGATGTTAGGCACAGGTTTGAATTGTTGGTTTTATTGGGAGAGGTTGGCTTATCTTTCGACATAAACATGTTGATAGAGCTGATTGGCTTGTTGATAATCGATGTTTTGGAGCTGTTTAAGGAACTGTTCTTTGAGTTTAGGGTCCTGGATGGTTTCGTAGTGCTCGGCTAGGTGTGACTGGCCGTGCTGTTTGAGGGTGTCGAACACGTTGGACATAAGATACGCTTATATTAACAATTGAAAGTTAGGGGTAGTATAAAACACTCTTAACAATAATTATCCCTATTCGAGAATATCAATTTTTAATTTCACTTATATACTATTATATATCCAAAAGTATTTAAGGATGCAATCCTCCTATACTTCCCCACGTTTGCATAATGTTGCAAATCAAACGGTGACCAAAGTGAGAAGAATTATTTACCCGCAGCCGACGAATGTCGATCACCAGTAAAGGTACAGTCCTTCATGATATAGTAGATCGAGATAGGGTTTTCATCAGTGGCGGATATAAACAAATAATCTTGTAAACAACTGCTCTCCAACCCTTTGAATGAACATTAAGATCAGCTCTCACTTGTTAATATTCTTAATATATTCAAAAATTAACAATGATGCAGTCTAATCTTCGTAACAGCAAAATGCAGGGCAGAATTGACCCCTCCGATGTCCACAAATTGGACATGGTCATGCTCGCCATCGTCGTAAATAGATCATCACTCAGTACGTCGGCTTCTTCAGCTGCCTCATCCGCACCGACTATAACTTCATCGTTGTCCTCTTCTGCTACTTTATCCTCCAAAACAGACCAGACACCCTCGCACTCAAAATCGTACCCTCACTCCCTATCTAGATCTCAGGAGCAGTCATCCTGCTCTTCATCGTCGACCTCCTTTTCGCCATCACAGAACTGCCAGTCTGGACAGCCTTTGATGCCACCAACTCAGTATGGCAAACTCTACGCCCCATGCACAACTTCGGTATTTTCTGCTTCGTCGTCATTAACATCCTGAAGATCCTTCTTTTGTTCTTTTCCTGCAAGGCCCTCAAAAGCTCAGGCAACAACGATCCCAACAATAGCCAATCCTACGGGGCTGGAGGTTATCAGGGTGGCTACTGATCTCCAATCATATCATTTAAACGCATATTTCGGTATTAGTTAAAGTGTTGGCTACTTTGGACTGCTTGAATGTGGTGGGGGTTTATAATCGATGCAAATAGCAAACCGACCGGTACAACTCATCTTCCATGCCTCGGCACTGACAGCCACCTACACTCGATCGCTGAAAATGCAACTAGCTCTGTTTCGTGCTTCGACCGATTAGAAGGGGAAACGTTCAGTCAAGATGGATAAAACAGAACCTATGAAATTCACCACTCCAGGCGAACCGATCACCTTATCGCAAACTCTAAACTTACTCACCACCATCCCTTACGACGGCTAGACCAGAAAGTACCACAGCAAGGAGGTGGAGTTCGAGATGGCCCTCGACATCGATGGCACCAAGAGCAGAATGAATAAGAAGATCAACTTGAAATAGCTGGTGGGAAACAAGAAGTAGAGCAAATTTAGCCTCTAATCCCTCGATGTTAGTTTGTACTACAAGATGTAGCTGAAAATAGAAGGATAGCCCAGCCCCTAGAAAGCTAAAGTGGCCAAATCGCCAAGACGCATCAAATTTCAAGAGGACTATCTCTCCAGCAACACTCCTTCAGGTGAATCGAAGTAGAACATCAAGGAGTAGCCCTACAGAAGAGGCGGCAGTCGACATAAGACTACCTTCAATAGCGTGGAAGGATCAGTGGAAGACATTCAGTTTTCGCAAAATGAGGCAATAAGAAAATCAAGAAGCCAGAATAGGAAGATGGATAAGTTGACCACTGTTACCGAGGAGAAGACTTTGATGAACAGCGAGAGACAGATAGGTACCAGATATGAGGATTTCGAACTAGAGCCTAAATCCAAAACTAGAAACTAGATAGATCCTAAAAATTCAGAACTACTGGTCAACTACCGAGAGCTTGAGAGAAAACTGAATGAGAAAGAGTCCAAACTAGTAGAGCTCACCCTCAAAATCCAGTAACTAGAAGGAAAGCTCTAACTGTAAGTCAACAAAGCCTAAAAAGCCAACAAAGATCTCCTCAAAAAATAACAATATATCCGTAGCACTTACTAGAGCCAAATTCTTACTCTGAAGTAAGATGTAAAGAACTACAAAACTGAGGTAGACCGTTTGAATAAGGCCACTCTCAATTACCAAGAGAGCAGCACCAACATTGCTACCAGTAGCGAACACTAGATAAAAATGTTAAGAGACAGGGTTAGACATCTGGAGAGAGCCAACCAGGAATCGGTGCGAGAGGGGGAGTACTACTAGACCAATATGAAGGACAAAGATACGGTCATCAACGATCTCAGAGGAAAAATATACTCACTGGACAAATAAAATTTATAACTGCAAACCAAGGTCAAACTGCTGGAGAACAAGCTCGAAAGAATCAACTCCGACAACAAGGCCTAGATCTAAGAACTAGAACAGAAAATTCAAGAAATGAAGGAAGAGAACAAAACATTGAGAATATCAAACAGCCCCAGCTCCAGAGGGGAACTGTCATAAACCAACAAGAAAATATAAACATTGGAGAAACAACTAGAACGAAAGGAGGAACTGCTGAAGAGGATGACCGATCTTAAGAAGGAAGCCGACAGTTAACGCAACATTGAAAATCAAAATATGAAGAAATAAATCGTGGAACTGAAATAAATCATAGAAAAGTTGGAGTCTAAGCAAATGGAGGACAACTCCAGTACCACCTCCATCTAATACCGGGTGCAAATGTAGCGTATGAAGAAGGAAATGTAGGCCTTCAAAAAAAGCGAGACAAAAATGCTAATCTAAAAGACTCGACTTTAGAACCTCACCAACGACCTCAAGGATGAGGTGGTCAAATAGAAGATGAAGATAGCCAACCTGTTGAACATTGTGCAGGAGACAGCCGACTAGAGACTGATCAGCGAGGTGTACTGTGCCCTCTAATGATTACTATTGTTGCTTATTTCCTTTAATTGATGAAGGGTATGCTCTAACAGTAAATAGGATCATTTGTCATCTGCCTCAGTGTTGAGAGGGGTCTGCGAAACTGATCTCAAACCTCCGCTGCTGATTTTCAGACCACCGAGAGCATTCTTTAAGGAGGAAAAATCCACCTCCTATTCTTCACTGGATTAGTCCTCCTACTCAGCTTCCTATCTCCTTTTGTTCTATTGCCCAGACAGGAACGTTTCCTAATCGAGGTCACCTCCCAAAAACTCCGGCAGCATGCTTGGCTGCACAAATTAATACAGCTACTCCACATCCTAGCCGATCATGATTATTTTCTATTGCGTGTTTTTGGGGATTTTATTTGAAATTTTAGCCCAAATTGTATCGAACAGCATGGGTGTATTGACGAAGACCAATCTACTTTAGGA
>Ga0100378_1005529_pt1 | contig 11580 bp, 13 predicted proteins | sample CryGeymeta201502_FD_81535 | JGI IMG/M metagenome (GOLD analysis project Ga0100378, IMG submission 81535) | Groundwater microbial communities from Crystal Geyser aquifers in Utah, USA - Crystal Geyser metaG 2015-02 | ecosystem: Environmental > Aquatic > Deep subsurface > Groundwater | place: USA...
AGTGTTTTTAAGTTTATGAATACAGAAGAAAAGAAAGAAGAGTCGGCTATCAGTTGGCGTAAGTTTTGGCTAGAGCTGTGGAGTTTACTCAAACCATTTCATCGCTTATTTTTTAAGATATTAGCTATTACCATATTAGCAGCGTCTTTAGAATTGATTAAGCCGTACATTTTAAAAATTGTTATCGATGGCTTAAATGCTTTTGACGTGGGAAATATTTGGTTTTTGCTGCAGTTGATTGTTTTGTATTTGGCTAATGAGCAGGGTCGCTCAATAATACGTTATTTTAATGATCGTAAGATATTAAGGTTATTAGTAGATGTTGAGTATGGATTAGGAGTTCAGGCTCAGGAAAAATTAGTTTCTTTAAGCTTGGGTTATCATGAACAGGAAAATACTGGAGCTAAAATAATTAAAATTGAAAGAGGGGTAGATAAAATCTCAGAATTTTTAAATAGCATGTTTTGGGAGGTGGTGCCCACCTTGGTTTCACTGGTCTTTACGGCTGCAGCTCTGTTTTGGGCTGATTGGCTAATTGGTCTGGCTTTTTTGTTTTTCTCGACAATTTATATTTTTATTACCTATTGGGCTAATAAAAGAATGTATCCGATTAGAAAACAAATATATCGTGATTATGAGATAGCATCGGGAAAAATGGGTCAGGCAATTATTAATATTAATGCTGTTCAGTCGTTTGTGCAGGAAAAACATGAATTAAAAGGGTTTTCTAAAATTAAGGCAAAAATTAGAGACAATGAAGATAAGCAATGGGGCTGGATGATGAAAATAGGCTTAGGTCGTAATTTAGTAATTGATTTTGGTCGGGCTTCGGTGTTGATATTGGGAGTTTATTTAGTTTGGTCGGGAGAGCTGACTATCGGTACTTTAATTTTTATATTTACACTGAGCGAAACAGCGTACAGCTCTCTTCATAGATTATCGCGTTTTTATGATCGTATGGAAGAAGGTCGAGCAGGAGTGACAAGGCTAATCGCTTTATTTACAGCTAATAGTGATGTTGATAGTAATGAAAAAGGTCAGGTTCCTAAGACGATATCAGGTGAAATTAAATTTGAAGATGTTTCGTTTTATTATTCCGATAATAAACTAGCAGCGGTTGAAAACCTAAATTTTAAAATTAACTCGGGCTGCATGACTGCTCTAGTTGGCCCTTCTGGCGGAGGTAAAACCACTGTAGCGCGTTTGATTTATAGACATTATGACCCACAAAATGGGAAAGTCCTGGCCGATGATGTTGATTTAAGAGATTATAACCTTAGAGAGTATCGTAAATTTTTAGCTATTGTGCCACAGGAAGTGGAGATATTTGATGTTAGTATTTCTGAAAATATTGCCTATGCTAGACCGGAAGCCTCAAGGCAGGAGATTGAGGCTGCAGCCAAAGTAGCTAATGTTGATGAGTTTATTGATAAATTGCCTAATGGCTACGAAACTCAGGTCGGAGAAAGAGGGACAAAACTTTCCGGAGGACAACGTCAAAGACTAGGAATTGCTCGGGCCGTTTTGGCAAACCCTCGTATTTTAATTTTTGACGAAGCCACCTCAAGTTTGGATAGTCAGAGCGAGCATTTAATTCAGGATGCTATGGAGAAAATAAGTCGTGGGCGAACTTTAATTGTTATTGCTCATCGCTTGAGTACTATTAGAAGAGCTGATAAAATAATAGTTCTAGAAGGTGGCCGAGTGGTTGAAGAGGGGAGTCATTTAGAATTAGCTAAACATGACGGCGGATTATATTCTCAACTTCTTAAATTACAGGCCCTAGGTGAACTGAATTAAAACTATGTTAAAGATAGAAAAAAAAGTTCTATTAACGGCCTTTACAACCTTGAAAATAGGCGCTAAAGCCGAATTTTTTTCTAGGTTAAAAAATAAATCTGATTTAACTGCAGTATTAGATTGGGCTAAGGAAAAAAATAAGAAGATTCATATTTTAGGTGGCGGCGCTAATTTGTTAGTTTCCGGCCAAGTACCAGGTTTAGTTTTAAAAAATGAGATTAAAGGGAAGAAAATAATTTCTAAATCAGGTAATACTGTTATTTTAGAGGCTAAGTCTGGAGAAGATTGGGCAAAATTTGTAGACTATACCGTCAAAAATGGTTGGCATGGACTTGAAAACTTAAGCCTAATTTATGGCACCGTCGGAGCGGCTCCGATTCAAAACATCGGCGCTTACGGAGTTGAACTGAAAGATGTTTTTGATCATCTAGTAGCCATTGATCTTAAAACTGGTCTTGAAAAAATATTTACGGCCCCTGACTGCCATTTTGGCTATCGAGATAGTATTTTTAAACGGAGACTTAAAGGGCGATATTTTATTTATAGTGTCACTTTTCGTTTGCAAAAAAAAGCGCCTTTAAAATTAGAATATGGTTCCATAAAAGAGGTGCTTGAAGCTAAAGGAATAACTAAACCTGGCTTAAAAGAGGTGGCGGCGACCGTTAAGGCTATTAGGCGCAGTAAACTCCCTAATCCCGATAAACTTCCTAACGCTGGTTCGTTTTTTAAGAATGTGGAAATTTCACTCGCAAAATATCGTCGTCTTCAGAAATTGTATCCAGATATTCCAGGCTGGCCGGTGAACGACAAATTAATAAAAATTCCTAGTGCCTGGCTGATTGAGCGAGCTGGTTTTAAGGGAAAAAAATTTGGTCCAGTTGGCATGCATGAGCGACAAGCTTTAGTGATGGTTAATTATGGTGGCGCTAAGCCAGCTCAGGCCTTAGCATTATCTATAAAAATAAAATTAGCTATCCAAAAACGTTTTGGGCTTGATTTGCAAGAAGAAATCAATATAATATAGGAGAATAATAGAGATATCTAAGATATATGACATCAAATGAACTCAGGCAGAAATATTTAGATTTTTTTAAATCTAAGCGGCACGCTATTATTTCTAGCGCCTCCTTGATTCCAGAAAATGATCCTACAGTTTTGTTCACAACAGCCGGGATGCATCCCTTGGTGCCTTATCTTTTAGGAGCGCCACATCCGGCTGGCAAGCGTTTAACAGATGCCCAGAAATGTATTCGGACGGGAGATATAGATGAGGTAGGAAACCCTACTCACCATACTTTTTTTGAAATGATGGGCAATTGGTCTTTAGGAGATTATTTTAAAGAGGAGTCTGTCAAGTTTAGTTGGGAGTTTTTAACCAGTAAAGATTGGTTAGGTTTAGACCCAAAGAGACTGGCGGTATCAGTGTTTTCCGGTGATAGCGATGCTCCCTTCGATGAGGAGTCCTTTAAATTATGGCAAGACTTAGGTGTGCCAGTAGCCAGAATTGCTAAGCTTCCTAAAAAAAATAACTGGTGGGGACCAGCCGGAACAACTGGACCATGCGGGCCTGATACGGAGATTTTTTACTGGACTGGAGATCTGGAGTCTATACCAGAATCATTTAACGATGACCATGATTTATGGGTAGAGATTTGGAATAATGTTTTCATGGAGTATAACAAGACAGCTGATGGGCGCTATGAACCTTTAATGCAAAAAAACGTTGATACAGGTTTAGGACTAGAAAGAATGACCGCTATAATAAATGGCCTAACTGATAATTATCAAACAGACTTGTTCAGCAACTTGATTAGTAAGCTTGAGTTTCTTAGCGGTTTTAAGTATGGAAGTAGTAATGAGGTTACTAAAAGCATGCGCATTGTGGCCGATCATGTTAAAGCAGCGGTTTTTATAATTGGTGATGATAAGGGTGTTGCTCCATCTAATACTGATCAAGGATATGTAGTCCGTCGTTTAATTAGACGAGCTATCCGTTATGCTAAGTTGATTAATATTCAGCAGGCTAATTTAACATCTCTTTTGGCCCAGATAGTTATTAATGATTATCGTTTAGTATATCCGGAGCTAGCTAGTAATTCACAGTTTATTTTAGATAATCTTAATCAAGAAGAGGAAAAATTTGTCCAGACACTAGAAAGAGGCTTAAAGGAATTTAATAAATTAACTAGCCATGATTTAAGTGGTGAGGAAGCTTTTAATTTATATCAAAGCTACGGATTTCCCCTAGAAATGACTGAAGAAATGGCCGCGGAGAAGGGCATGAGAGTTGATAAAAGTGGTTTTGAGATTCAGCTACAAAAGCATCAAGAGCTCTCGCGCACAGCTTCAGCGGGGAAATTTAAGGGAGGCTTAGCTGATGGCGGGGAAGAAACCACAAAATTACATACTGCTACCCATCTTTTATTAGCCTCATTGAGACGCGTGCTTGGCGATCACGTGTACCAGCGCGGTAGTAATATTACCCCAGAAAGATTGAGACTTGATTTTACGCATCCTGAGAAAATGAGCCCTGAGCAAGTCAAAGAAGTTGAAGATCTGGTTAATTCGGCTATCACAAATAATTATCAAGTAATATGTAAAGAAATGGATTTACAGGAAGCTAAGGAAACAGGAGCGATGGGTATTTTTGACTCAAAATATAGCGAGAGAGTAACTGTTTATACAGTAGGTCCAGTGGATGAATCAGGCAAACAGGACCATAGCACCTTATTTTCACAAGAGATTTGCGGTGGACCTCATGTCACTGAAACAGGGAAAATGGGACATTTTCGCATTCAAAAGGAAGAAGCGTCTAGCGCTGGAGTGAGGCGAATTAAAGCAGTTTTGGAGTAAATAGATTACTATTGACAAGAGACGTTCTTATCTCTATAATAATTCTATTAAGATTATTATAAAAAATAACTTAATTAATTTTTAAAGAATTTTGATAAGGCGTTAATTGTCTATATCAGATTTTTTTGTGTTAATGTCAAAAAATAAAGAAAATAATGGCGAACAGTCAACTTTAAACGCCAAGGACTTTATTGAGGTCCAGGGCGAGGTACTTGAACTGATGCCTGCCGCCAGCTTTCGCGTTGCCTTAGAAAATGGACATGAGATTTTAGCCCATCTTTCTGGAAAAATGCGAATGAATAAAATTCGCTTACTGCCGGGTGATAAGGTCAAATTACAAATTAGCCCTTATGACCTGACTAAAGGTAGAATTACTTACCGACTTTAGGTTTTGCTGTAAACAAATTTTTTAAAATAATCAAGCCAAATAAATATCTCAGTTATGAAAGTGAGAGCTAGTGCCAAACCAATCTGCAAGGACTGTAAAGTTGTCCGCCGTGAAGGACGAGTTCATGTAATTTGTAAAAATCCTAAACATAAACAAAGACAAGGTTAATTTCACGCGCTTGTCCGTTTTTCTTGCCTAAAGTAGGAATCAAGAATGCGAAGCGCGGGATACTTTTCAACTATGGCAGTGAGAATCGCGGGAGTGAATATCCCTAATGAAAAAAGAGTAGAAATCGCCCTGACCTATATTTTTGGTGTGGGTTTGAAGAGATCTCAGAAAATTTTGGCTACCGCTAAGGTTGACAAGAATATTCGTGTTGAGGATCTTAATGAAGAAGATGTAAATACTATTCGTGAAATCGTAGAAAAAAAGTTTATTGTCGAAGGTGACTTGCGACGCGAAGTTCAAAGCAATATTAAGCGCTTGAAAGACATCAGCTGCTGGCGAGGGCAAAGACACGCCAAGCGTTTACCGGTGCGCGGACAGCGGACTAAGACTAATAGCCGAACAATTCGCGGCAATAAGCGCGTTACTATGGGCAGCGGTAAGAGCAAGGCTGGTCTCCAGAAAACCTAATTAATTCAATTCTATGTCTGAAGAAGCAAAAATTGCTACTAAAAAAGAAGATGAGTTGCCTAAGGAAGCCGCAGATGTTGCAGCTCCTCAGGAAGAAAAAGAAGAGCGAGAAGCTCCGGAGTTTTCTTTTGACTCTGCTAACGAGGAGTTACCGGAAGAAATTAAGCAGAAATTGGAAAAAAACAAAGCTGCTCGAAGCAAAAAAAAGTTGGTTAAGAAAAAGAAAAAGAAGACTGCAAAAGTTGTTAAATCAGGTCGTGCTTATATTCAGGCTACCTATAACAACACCATGATTACCCTAACTGACTTGCAAGGTGATGTTATTTCTTGGGCTAGTGCTGGTTTGGCTGGTTTTAAGGGGGCGAAGAAGGCTACTCCTTACGCCGCTCAGATAATCGCTAAAATAGCTACTCAAAAAGCCAGAGAGGAATACGGTTTAGAGGAAGTATGTGTTTTTGTGGCCGGAGTGGGCACAGGACGAGAAGCTGCTATTCGTGCTCTTAATGCTAATGGTTTAAACGTGAGCGCCATTAAAGATATTACTCCAGTTCCTCACAACGGTTGCCGCCCGAAGAAACCACGACGCGTGTAAAAAGATAGTGTATTTTTTTGGATTAAAATAAATAAAGTTTGGACCGTCGCTTTAGGCGGTTCGGCGCGAATAAAAATTTTATGCAAAACATCGCTTTGCCTAAAAAAATTGAATACAAAGAGGGTAGCCAGCCTTTAGAAGGCATTATTACTGTTGAACCTCTTTTTCCTGGTTATGGCATGACTCTTGGTAATTCGCTCCGTCGCGTTCTTCTTTCGTCTCTTCCAGGTGCGGCTGTAATTGGTGTTAAAATTAAAGGAGCTAGCCATGAATTCATGGCTCTTCCTAATATTAAAGAAGACGTTTTAGAATTAATTCTTAATTTGAAGCAGTTACGTTTAAAAATTCATACCGAAGAAGAAGTAAAATTAGAGTTAAAAGTAAAGGGAAAGAAAGTTGTTACTGCCTCTGATATAGTTAAGAATGCTCAAGTTGAAATTAAGAATACTGACCTTGTTTTAGCTCATATTACCGATGAAGCTGGATCTCTAGAAATGGAAATTACCGTTAGAGAAGGTAGGGGTTATAGAATGGCCGAAGGAACCAAGAAAGATAATCGTGAAATTGGGTATATTGAGATAGATTCAATTTTTTCACCAGTAATTTTAGTTAGCATCAATGTTGAAAATACTCGTGTCGGAAAGATGACTAACTGGGATAAGCTTAGCTTGACTGTTAAGACTGATGGGACTATTACTTCTGAAGAAGCTTTTAAGGAAGCAGTTAAAATTCTGGTTGATCAATATAAATCATTTATGGATTTAGATCAGATTTCCGAAGAAGAGGATCCCAAAGTGAAAGAAGAGGAAGTTGTAGATAATAAAGATGCTGAAGAGATTGAAGTTGTAGAAGTTGAGGATGATGAAAAGAAACTTAAAAAAGATAAGAAAAAAGCTAAGAAATAGTATTGAAGTATGCGTCACAGAAATAAAAATAAAATCCTGGGTCGAGAGAAAGCGCCGCGCGAACTCATGTTGCGTAATCTGGCATCCAGCATCATTTTATACGAAAAAGTAAAAACCACTAAAGCTAAGGCGGCAGCTGTTCGCTCTTTAGTAGAGCGCAGTATAACCTCTTCGAAGGCCGGTGATTTGCATGCCAGACGCGGCTTGATTAAGGTTTTATTACAAAAAAATGCGGTCAAGAAATCCTTGGAAGTTTTGGGCGTGCGCTACAAGACCAGACCGGGAGGCTATACTCGCACCACAAAACTGGGGAATCGCCGCGGTGATGGAGCAGAAATGGTTCAGATCGAATTAGTCTAATTGAGTAGATACTATTATGACCAAGATTGAAAGAAAATTACATAAGATTGATGCTACCGGCTTAACTGTCGGACGTCTGGGCACAAAAATTGCTACTATCTTACGTGGTAAAAATAAACCAGAATACCAACCCTATCTCGATTTAGGTGATGTGGTTGAAGTATCAAATACCGTAAAAATGAAATTTACTGGCCAGAAACTAGATCAGAAACAGTATCACCATTATTCCGGGTATTTGGGGGGATTAAAAAGTAAAAACATGAAGGATGTATTTGCTAAAGATCCTGGAGAAGTATTAAGACGAGCTGTTAGAGACATGCTTCCCCCTACCCGTTTAAGAACAGGTATGCTTAAAAGACTTATCATCAAGAAATAATTTTAAAGTTATAAAAGACTAAGGTTAAAGATATGGCGGAAAAAAAAGAAAAAACTGTAAAACCTAAAACTCCTAAACTTAAGGAGGAAAAAGCGGTAGAATCAGTTGAGGAGGAACTTGTCGAAACTGCTGAACCAGAAGAGCAGGAAGATGATTTTTCTGTTAATGAAACTGCTCAGTTTAGTGGCAAATACATTAAGGCGGTTGGTCGTCGTAAACAATCCGTTGCGAAGGTTCGTCTTTATGAGGGAGGCAAGGGAATAATTATGGTTAACGGTTTAAAAGCCAACCAGTATTTTGCCGGTGAAGGAGCTAATCTTATTGCCCATCCTTTGAAAGCTACTGGTCATGCTCGCGATTTTAATTTTTCAGTTTTAGCTCAGGGTGGCGGTAAACAAGGTCAAATTGGAGCTGTTCGACTTGGTATTAGTCGCGCCCTTCTAGCCTTTGATCCTAATACTAAAGAAGCTTTAAAAGTTAATGGTTTTCTAACTAGAGATCCTCGTCAGGTTGAAAGAAAAAAGCCAGGTCTCAGAAAAGCTCGCAAGGCCCCACAATGGAGCAAGCGTTAAAACAATTTGTGTCAGCCAAAATGTCCCGCCACTTGGTGGGGCATTTTTTGTCTGATAAATCTTTGCTATAATCCAAACATGGAAACATTAATCAAGAAAATTGAAGAATTAGCCGAGCGATTTTTTAAAACTAAGTCGCTTTTGGAAATTGATAAATTATCAGCTCAATCAGATAAATTGCGCCTAATGATGTCTGCTCCTGACTTTTGGGATAATCGAGAGGAGGCTATAAAAATTGGCCAGGAGGCTGAGGAGCGTGATAAGGCTACTAAAGAATGGAATATATTAGAAAAAGAAATATCCGATACTTTAGAAATGGCACGTTTAGCCCAATTAGAAAGCGGATCAGTAGAAGACATGCTGACGGATCTAGAGAATAAATATAATGAGATTGAGGGTAAGTTTTCAGCTCTAGAATTTATATCTTTCTTTTCAGAAAGCCATGACCGAGATAACACCTTATTATCAATTCATGCTGGCACTGGTGGAGTAGATGCTCAGGATTGGACAGAAATACTGGAAAGAATGTATCTAAGGTATGCTGAACAGCATGGATTTAAAGTGGAGGTATTGGATCGTAGCTACGGCAATGAAGCTGGTTTAAAAAGCGTGGTGTTGCGTATATCAGGAGCTTGGGCTTACGGTTATTTAAAAAGCGAAAATGGCGTACATCGTTTACTTCGTAATTCTCCTTTTGATGCCGATGGTGCGCGGCACACCTCTTTCGCATTAGTAGAGGTAATTCCAGAGATAAAAGATGCTGAGGTGATTGAGATTAAAGATGAGGATTTAAGGATTGATGTTTATCGCTCTAGTGGCCCTGGGGGCCAAAGTGTTAATACTACAGACTCGGCTGTGCGGGTTGTCCATATTCCGACCGGCATAACAGTAGCCTGCCAAAGCGAGAGATCACAGCATCAGAACAAAGAAAATGCCATGAAAATACTTCGGACCAAACTTTATCAGCAAGCTGTTATAGAGAAGGAGGCCGAAGAAAAAAAACTTAAGGGTGATGTCCAAAAAGCAGAGTGGGGAAGACAAATACGTTCCTATTTTTTATATGGCAACCGTCTGATTAAAGACCACAGGAGCGATTACGAAACTGGTAATATCGATCCAGTTTTAGATGGTAAAATAGATGATTTTATAGAGGCTTATCTGCGCTGGCTTAAAAAATAATTTTAAGCTGAAATTCATATAGTTTGTTCTAAAATACCATTACTTAAGTAATGGTATTTTGTGAAGAAGACAAAACTTAACCCAGCTAAAATACTTTATCGTTTGAACCTGCTTTTCTTGCTGAGTATTTTTTTGCTTGGGTTTAGGGCGGGAGTTTTTGATACTGATAAAAAAGAGTTGACTAACCTGATAGATAATCAAGTAGTGATAACTGGGCGGGTTTGCGAGGAAGCGGACGTGGGTATATCGAATCGCCGCTTAACTATTTGTACATCGGAAAAAATATTAATTACCACTGATCTATATCCAGCTTATGAATATGGTGATTATTTACAAATTTCTGGCCAACTTCTTAAGCCCCCTGAAGTAGATGGTTTTAATTATCAGGCTTATTTAGCAAGGTATAGTATATATTATGTGATGTATAATCCGAATATAGAAATATCTCCTGGGCATGTCAGTGTTTCCCAGGGTATTTATAAAATAGTATTAAGTGGGAAGAAAAAAATTAAAAGTATAATAGATTCCAACCTTCCAGAACCTGAAGCAGGGCTGGCTAGTGCCTTACTTTTAGGTTATCGCCGGACCATGGTAACATCCGATTCTGATATTTTTGCTCGAATCGGATTAAGTCATATGATAGCAATTTCTGGATCTCATATTACTATTATGAGCGCTATGATAGTTAGCTGTTGTTTGGCGCTTGGTTTTACTCGAAAAAGAACTTGGCAGGCGGTATACTTTTTTTTATTAATTTATCCCTTAATTACTGGATTAGCAGCTTCAGCGGTTAGATCATCAATTATGGGTGGTCTAGCTTTTGCGGCTATTAGCGGGGGTCGTCTTAGTTCTATGTTGCGAGCTTTAGTGTTTTCAGCCTCCGCTATGTTGTTATTTAATCCAAAATTATTAAGAGACGATTTAGGTTTTCAATTATCATTTTTAGCTCTTTTAGGAATTATATATTTTTATCCGTTGGCTGAAAAAAAGTTAAATCAAAGAATTGTTCAATTAAAAATGCGCTTAGGGGCTAAACGCTTTTTGAAGATGATGACCGATTTAATTGTTTTAACCATGGTATCTCAACTGGTAATTTTACCGATTGCCTTAATTAACTTTCAACAACTATCACTAATTGCTCCCTTGGCAAACGTGTTGGTAATATGGACTTTTCCGCTGCTTTTGAGTTCTTTAATAATAGCAATCTTAGCTAGCCTGATTTGGTCGCCACTTGGGCTACTTTGGTTTTATCCGGCTCATCTTCTTTTAGAATATATCTTTGCTATATCTAATATCTTAGCTAAACCAGATTGGGCGGCTATTTCTGTTACTTGGTTTAATTGGTATTATGGAGCTGCTTATTACTTTATTTTAATAATAATTCTCCAGGTCTTTAAACCAAAAAACCCTTTCCGCAGGGAAAAGGTTTTAGATAGTATAGAGAATAGGTAAACTTAAGCCTTAGCTTTGGCTTTAGCCTTAGTTCTAGCTGTTTTTGGAGCCTTTTTTTCACCTTCTTTAAGAGCTGGCTTTCTTTTAGCCTTAACTCTTTTCGGTTTTTCCAGAGTTCTCAGGCAAGACGTACAAAGCTTAACGGACATGCCTTCAACGTTCCGATTTTGTAGGTTGATATTTTGTCTCTTCAAGGTCTTGATTTTGGAGTGGGAACGGCTGGCACCTTTAGTTGACCCGCGTCCGCACATGTCGCATTTCTTGGCCATAGTCTTAGTTCGTAAATTATATCTTTTTAAATCCCCTTTACTCTAACAGTATTTTTAGAATTAATCAAGCTATGTTACAATTTATTAACGATAAACAATTTTAAGATTATTTTATTTATGGATAATGTATATTTGTCGATATATCAAGTGCTGATTTTAGTCTTTTCAGCTGTGGCTCATGAATATATGCATGGTTGG
>Ga0100378_1005537_pt1 | contig 11570 bp, 13 predicted proteins | sample CryGeymeta201502_FD_81535 | JGI IMG/M metagenome (GOLD analysis project Ga0100378, IMG submission 81535) | Groundwater microbial communities from Crystal Geyser aquifers in Utah, USA - Crystal Geyser metaG 2015-02 | ecosystem: Environmental > Aquatic > Deep subsurface > Groundwater | place: USA...
AATAATGTTTTTAGTATTTATATTATTATGTTATTATGTAATTATGTTATATTATTAATTTTAAATTTAAGTATAAATGAATTTAGTTTTTTAATTAACATAATATTGAAAATTAACATTTAAAATTATTTATTAATTATAATATTTCTATAATTCGTTCGCGCTTTAAACACTTTTATAAAGTCATAATAACAAAAAATATAATAAAATGGACAAAAACAAAATTCACGTCGTGAAACGGAATGGTTCACGCGAGGTGGTAACACCTGAAAGAATTAAAGAAAGATTGCAGGGATTAACAGAAGGATTAAACACAACATATATCAACCTAGATATCGTAACTGCAAAAGTATGCAAAGGAATTTATGATGGAGTCACAACTGAAATATTGGACAACCTATCAGCGGAAACAAGTGCATATATGAGTATTGTTCATCCAGATTATAGTAAACTAGCAGCAAGGATTGTTATTTCAAATTTACACAAGAAAACAAATGATAGTTTTCTAGCTACTGCAGAGAAATTATTCAATTATAAAGATAAAGCAGGTAATAAATCATTTTCCCACCAAAATTTATTTATTAATAAACAACTTTAAAGCAATTTAAAGCAAGTTATACTTAACAATAAACAACTTTAACAAGGTTTATTAAATTTATATCAACTTTAATTTACTTTTAACTCCTTTAACTACATTAAGATTCTTGAAATAATTTGATTGCTAATATTTTATTTTTCTTTCTTTTATTACTTATATTAAATTTTACTTACTTTTATAGGTCGAAATGCTCCTTTACTTAACGAAGAAATCTACAAAGTTATCCAAAACAATCATGAGAAGATTCAAAAAGCTATTGACTATACCAGAGATTTTAACTATGATTTTTTCGGCTTTAAAACTCTTGAAAAATCATATCTGTTAAGAGTAAACGGAGAAATAGTTGAACGTCCCCAACAAATGCTTATGAGAGTTGCTTTAGGAATCCATTATGATGATATTGATTCTGCTGTTGAGACTTACAATTATATGTCACAAAATTGGTTTATTCATGCTACTCCAACCTTATTTAATGCTGGAACTACTAAACCTCAGATGTCTTCATGCTTCTTATTGACAATGAAAGATGATTCAATTGAAGGAATATATGAAACTCTAAAGCAAACTGCAATTATTAGTAAAAGCGCAGGAGGAATCGGTCTCGCTATTCATAATATTAGAGCAAGAGACTCTTATATCAGAGGAACAAACGGAGTAAGTAATGGAATTATTCCAATGATTCGTGTGTTCAATGACACAGCTAGATACGTAGATCAAGGAGGCGGTAAAAGAAAAGGAGCCTTTGCAATCTATCTTGAACCCTGGCACGCAGATATCTATGACTTTTTAACACTTAAGAAGAACACAGGGAAAGAAGAACAAAGAGCTCGTGACTTATTTTTTGCTCTATGGGTATGTGACTTATTCATGAAAAGAGTAGAAAGTAACGGAGACTGGACTTTAATGTGCCCAAATGAGTGTCCAGGACTTCAAGACTGCTGGGGGCAAGAATTCGATAATAAATACATAGGTTACGAAAAATCAGGAAAAGGAAGAAAAACAGTTAAAGCTCAACATCTATGGTAATTACTTTAATTACTTAAATTAATATAGTAAACTCCTACTATATTAACTTTATTTACTTACTAATCTTTATTATAGGGAAGCAATAGTTGAATCGCAAATTGAAACAGGAACTCCTTACATGCTATACAAAGATGCAGCTAATGGAAAATCAAACCAACAAAATTTAGGAACTATTAAATCGTCTAACCTTTGCACTGAAATTATTGAATATACTTCTCCAGATGAGGTTGCTGTATGTAATTTAGCTTCTATTTCTCTTACTAAATTTGTAAAAGAGGACAAAACATTTGACTTTGAAAACCTTCTTAAGATCACTAAAGTTATTACTAAAAATCTAAATAGAGTTATTGACTTAAATTACTACCCTGTTCCTGAAGCGAAGAATTCGAATATGAGACATAGACCAATAGGAATTGGAGTTCAGGTAAATTTAATATATTATTATTTACTAATTTAATTTATTTGTAGGGATTAGCTGATGCTTATATGAAAATGAGACTACCATTTGATTCAGAAGAAGCTCAAGATCTTAATGAAAAGATATTTGAAACGATATATTACGCTGCTGTTCAAACTTCAAATGAATTAGCAATAAAAGAAGGCCCTTATGAAAGCTTCAAAGGAAGTCCTATTAGTCAAGGAAAATTCCAATTTGATCTATGGAATAAAAAAGAGAGTAATAGATATAACTGGGAAGAATTAAGACAGAGTGTAATTAAAAATGGAGTAAGAAATTCATTATTGGTTGCACCAATGCCAACTGCTTCGACTTCACAAATTTTAGGTAATTATGAATGTTTAATTTCTTAGGCAACAATGAAAGTTTCGAACCATATACATCAAACTTATATGTTAGAAGAGTTCTATCTGGAGAGTTTATTTGTATAAATCAACACTTAGTCAAAGAACTTATTAGTCAAGTAAATAACTCATTATTTATCAATATTAATTATATTAGAATTTATGGACAACAGGAGTTAAATCACAAATTATGGCTCACAATGGATCAGTCCAAAATATTAAAGAAATCCCTGACGAAATTAAGAGAATATATAAAACAGTATGGGAAATTTCACAAAAGACAATAATTAATATGGCTACAAGACGTGCCCCATTCATTGATCAATCTCAAAGTTTGAATATTCATTTACTTGATGCAAATCTTGGAAAGATGTCTACAATGCATTTCTACGCTTGGAAGTCTGGACTTAAAACTGGAATGTACTATCTCCGTACCAAACCTGCTGTTGACGCAATTAAATTTACTTTAAATATGGAAGAATTACTTAAAGCAACTGAAACAAACAACACAGATGTAGTTTTAAAATGTATCGGAACAACAATAGAAGACGAAAACAAAGAAAATACAAACAAACTTACAAACGGAGTTGATAATGTGAATGAAAAAGTATTAACTAAGAAAGAGTTAGAATTACTAGAAAAAGAAGAAGGATGTATGAATTGCGGTTCGTAAATTCAATAAGAAAGAAGACAAGTATTAAAGAAGTGAAGACAAGAAGGTTTACAGAGTTAATTTGAGTTAAAATATAAATAATTAATAATTCTTTAAAGTAATTAATTCATTTTTATATTTTTTATTATATTATTGTATGTTTAAATTATTATGTTATGTTATATTTTAATATTAAAGACTAATATTTATTTATAATTTAAATAAGTTTATTAGCTATATAAATATACTTATTATAAATATATAAATTAATATTCCAGATACTTTTATTCCATTCGCATTTCCATAATTAGTTGTTCCTATTTTAAAAGGATACATAATATTTTGAGGAAGTTTTATAAGCCCTGGCCCTGGGGCAAACCAGTAATTTTGCGTTTGAGAAAGTCTAATATAATTTATATTGATATAGCTATTAAATCTTCTTTTATTAGTAGGAGTAATGCCAATTCCATAAAAGTTTCTAATAATTTTTAATCACAAATAACAAAAATATATTAACATATTATTATATATAACATTATATTATCATTTTAATTCTTACAGATATTCTAATCTTTTCGAAACTCTTTCAATAGAAATTTGTGTATTATTTGTTGATCCATATGTAGCGTATAATATATCAATATTAAAAATCGCTGGTATTAAACACTTTTGCTGTACTGAATCCCAAATAGAATTTTGATTATCAATATTAAAAGCAACAATTTCTATCCAATCTTTAATAAATAAATTATTTGGATTTCCAAATCTAGCTACATGAGTCACATTCCTAATATTATTGAATAATTCTTTAGTTTTCCATCCTTGATTTTCACAATAAGTTTGTAACATAGTTACGTTATCAAATTCATCAACACAACTATAGAATATTTCATCGTTTAAAGTAATTGATTTTTTATGATTTTCTGATTCGTAATAACCATAACTTGATGAAGTGTCTAAAGTAATAGATGGTAGTTTATATGGATTGTTAGTAGCATGATAGCATTGCCCTTGTGAATTTGTAGCTAAGCTAACTCCTAGAATTAGTCTAGGATCAATATATTGATCGATATATTGACTTGTATCATTTTGACCTGTTACATTATTTTGGACAACGTAATTCTTTACGGATCCCATTATTAATGGTTTATCGACTAAATAGCCTGGATTACCGGATTTAGCATAGCCATTTGTCTATTAAAGTAAGTTATTAGAGGTTATTTTAGGTTATTATTTAGGTTATTATTAATATCTATATAAGTTATTGTTAGTATATTAGTTATTAGTTTATTGCTTACGATATTAGAAGAGCTAAAAGACGTTTTGTAAGTAGAAGGAATAGTCGCTTTGGCTCCGCAACTTACATGAAAATTCTCCAAATAATAAATAATGTCTAAGCCGACAATAGTTGTTTGATTTAGTTTAAAATCGTACACAGCCTATAAAGTATTATAAATATTTTGTAAGTTTATTATAATTACCTCTGTAATCATTTGGTTACATGAACAAACATTGCCAACTTGTGAAAATTGTGGAGAACCATTAAAGTTTGAGTTAGATTTATAATAGTATTTATCAATTATATTTCTATAAATAATATTCGGTTTAATTGCTCCTGCATTTGTTCCTGTTGTTCCTCTATATACGTTATAGTTGAGTAAATTATAATTTAGCCCATTATATGCAGGGCAAGAAGCAGCATCAAGAGTTTGTCTTCGTGTACATGAACCAGTTTTCGTTTCTTGAAAACGAATAAAATCGAAGTTGTTTTTACATAATCCATAAGGATTTGTGATAGGCAATCCGAATGTTTTTAGTCCTTGAACGTTATTATCATCACCAATAAAAGCTATAGGATCTGATGGCTAAAATAATTAAATAAAATGATTATATAATTAATAGTCCTATAGAATTGAATAGTAAATGGTAATACATACATAGTAAAAAACGAAATTTTGTCCAATTCTTTTATTAACTTCGTATGGAATTGCAGTACTTGCAGAAAAGTCTTTAAAATTTGTAAAATCATTTGTATTATTTTTCCCAATAATAGTATTCAATTGAGAAATAAAAGCTGTAACATTTTTACTAGCTTGAACTATTTCTTTTGTAGCTAAACCTGAATTATCATATGCCAAACAAAACCCTAACTTAAGTTGCTGACTCCAAACTCTTAGAGGAGACATCAGATCCTCGTTATGGACTTGAATATCTCCATCGGTGCAAATACTTAAAGCGAACTGAGTTGTGGCTGTAGTTCCATTTAAACATTGAGCATAAGCAATCCAAGCGTAAGTTCCATTATAATACTATTATCCATATTATAAATTAATATATACATATTGACATCTTTCATCACAACAACAATATGAATCACAACTATTATATGTTAAATCACATTTGCAGAGAGTATCAATATTTGCTAATAATGATGTGTTTGAACTAGTAGTATTAAGCTATATCAAGTAAATATTTAAATAATTTGTAAAGTAATATTTAGTGCTTAATATTTAATGTTTAATTTAATTACACTCATTAACATATATCCTTCTTGTATAACTGAATACATATTTTCTACTAAAAATAAGAGAAAGAAAACAAAATTGATTATTATAAAAGGTAGTTGCATTTTCCTTATTTAAATTATTTAAATTATTTATATTAAATTATTTAATTTTTATAATTGTTTAATTTTTTTTAAACTTATTAATTTGCATTTTAATATTATTAACTCATAACTTTATTAATAAGTTAGCTGTAGAAAGTCTTTAACTTTTTAACTATTTAATATTATTGTAATAATATAATACAAATATTATTTTACAATGTTCGAGTACACCATGTACAATTTATATCAAATAGCAGCTACTACAATAATAATGTCCATTTAAACATAATAATAATATTATTATTTGAAACCATTTAAAATAACTTAATCATAATATAATTAATATAACTTACTTTTTTTAATAAATTAAGAGTATCAAAAAAATGAATTTATAAACCGTATTGTTATATTAACTTAATAAAATCACAAATATTATTTGTAATAACAAATATAAAGTAACTTTATTATATAATAATTTTAAAAAAAAAACATATAGTAATAAGCTAATATGATTAAGTTAATTAAATATGATTATAATTAAAACTCTGAATAATTTAAAATATAGTTTTATAAAAAATTAAAAATGTTTAGATTAATAACGTCTTTAGACTTTGTATCTCACAAGCCAGAAATGCTTTTCTGGCAAAGAGACAGAATTAAAACATCCTATGGAGGATTTTTATCATTAATTATCGTTGTCCTTGGGTGCTTAGCAGCTAGCTACTTCATTTACACTTTTGTTTCCAATACTAATCCAATAGTTAATGGTAGTAAATTTTATTCAAAATATGAAGAAAGACTATTTAATAAGACAAACCTAATGCTAATGTTTACGATAGTAGACGGAGGAGGCAAGGCCTATGAAAACCCAGAGACTATTTTTACTATAGACATCGTTCATTTTGCTTATACTTATAAACCTGATCCTGATAACCCAGGGAAAAACAAGAGTTTTTTAGAAAATTTCTGGATCAAAAACCAAAAATGTAATGAACAATACATGAAAACTAATTATCCAGATCAATATCAAGATATTCCTGCTTACGATAACTATTTCTGCATGGAGCCTGATTTCAATTTCACAACTCTTAATCCTTTCGGTAATGTAGGTGATAACGCATACTTAAATATGTTTATGTCTTATTGCAACAATGACACAGAAAAAGCAAAGGGATCAGGAGTAGTATGTAAACCCTTAAATGAAATACAAAAACTTCTTAGTGCGTATTCAGCAAGAATAGCCTTTTTTGACTCTTACTTAGATCATAATAATTTTAAAACTCCACTGAGACCTTATCTAAACAGCTTAATTCTGCAAGCAAGTAACGATAAGTACAATCGACTAAAAGCCTTTTTCCAAAATATTTACTATGAGACTGATGTTGGGTGGCTTATTGAAGAATTAAAATTCGATTACGGGTTTAACTTTTTAAGGCAAGAAGTTACTACAGACACAAGAGCAGAAACGGGCAAGTTTATTCCAAAGACTTTCTTTCAGCTAACTATTGCGAATGATCCTAGTGGGTTTCATGAATATTACACAAGGAAGTATAAGAAAATTCAGAACATAATGGCTGACGTAGGAGGATTTGCAAATGTCCTACTAATTTTAGGAACGTTAATTGCAACTCTATTTTCTCAAGTAGAATATTGGCAAATTATTCTTAGAAATTGTGCTGCCCTAGTCTCAGCAGACTTATCAACTAAAAAAGTATCTCTAAGCAATAGCAATGGTAAAGATTTATCAAATGTCGATAGTAATAATGTAATAAGTGTTGTACAGATGGAAACTAAAAAGGATGGATTTTTAAAGGATAAATCAGAGTTAGAAAGTCAAAACTTGAGAGGGACTAATAATATTTTAATTCTAAATAAAAACTCTCTAGGTTTGAAAAAGGATCTTGATTCACCTTCTGTAATGTCATCAAGTAATAATCTTAAAAAAGCAGGAAGTAATAAGGAAACAGATCGCTTAGATGAGAAATCTAAAATAGAAAAATTAAAAAAGTATGAAGATATTAAAGCTATTGCTTCAAAAGTTAACTTTGTTAAGCCTTCATATAAAAACCAATTTTGTGTTTTATTATGTTGTTGCAAAAAATCAGAGAATGACACTCTAGTTGAAAGTTTAAATGGCTATCATAAACATGTACTCGATGTAAAAACTGTTATTAAACTACATAATGACATGAGACTTCTCAAAACTTTATTAATGTCTAACTCACAAAAGCAATTCTTCGATGTACTAAGTAACATGAAGAACTCAAAAGAGTTATCAATTTACGAAGATATAGATGGAGAATACCAGGATTACATCAAAAGAGAAGTAGATTTTGAAGAGAAGCTAGTCGATGGAATTTCTAAACTTGGCTCTAGTTTAAATGAGGAAATTACTGAAAAAATGTTAGATAAGTTCTATAAAAAGATAACAGAGCATCAAGAGGTCTTAAAGAGAAGAAGAACTGTTTTAAAAGCTCAAACAATGGCAACAGATTAAATAAAAGTTGAATACTTTTGAGAATGCTAAGTAAACTATGATATCATTTATTTTAGTCATAGTTTATTATATAATTTACTAATTTTTAATTTAGAATTTAATAATTTAATAATAAGAATTTTTGAACTTTTAAACTTTATATATTACTTTTAAATATAATATAAATTCTAATTTTTTATCTTTAAGCGCTAATTATTTATTCAATTAATAAAACACTTTCATTTAAACACATACTCAAATATTCTTATAAACTATATACGAAATGGGACCAAAAAAGAAACAAACAAGTAAAAACAAAAAGAAAGACAAATTAGATGATAATTCTCACTCAGATAAATCAGAAGCAGAAGAAGTCGGACTATCAGAATTAGATTTATCTGATAAATCAGGAGAATCCGAAGGATCAGGTGAAGACATAATGGAAAACGAAGAACGTGATTATAAACCTATACCCGAGCTAGATGTTTACGAACACGAAGGAGTTGACGATGAACATTATACTGAAATGGATATAGATGAAAAGAAAAAAGCCGACGAAGAAGTTGATACAAGAAACAGAAAAAAGAACGAAAAAATATTTGGATCAAGAATTCCTGTTGCTGTACTAAAAGATGAATATTTAGATGAAGAGGAAGGAGAAGAGCTATGGAGACGTCTTAGAGACAGAAAAATGAAATTCAGTGAAGGAATAGAAATAAACGATGAGGAATATAAGGACACTGAGAATTATATTAATAGAGAAGATGTCAAAGGAAAATTAAGTGAGTGGTTAAAGCAACCTAATATTATAAGGTATATTCAAAAGACTTTTTCGAGCTTTATAAGGAATTATAAGGATGATAATAATAAACTTATCTATGAAGAGAGAATAATAGATATGAGTTCTAATAACAAACAATCACTTTTTGTAAACTTTACTCATATTAGTAATTCAAATCAAAACTTAGCTGCTTGGATCGCTCAACATCCTGGTGAAACTTTACCTTTACTTAACGAAGTTGCAATGCAACTCACTCAAGAAATTTTCCCACGTTATTCTAAGATATTTAACGAAGTCTATGTTAGAATACAAGATTTACCTATTATTGATTCTTTAAGAGACTTAAGGTATTTCCATATCAACAGTCTAATCAAAGTAAGAGGAGTTATAACAAAAAGAACAAATGTCTTTCCTCAATTAAAGAAAATTTACTTTTTCTGTAATAAATGCGGTGACAGGAAAGGACCTTATTATACTAATTTCTCTGATGATATTGAGATTGGTACTTGTATTATATGTCAGATGAAAGGTCCATACACAATAGACCAAGAACAAACTATATATAGAAACTATCAAAAGATAACTATTCAGGAAAGTCCAGGTACTGTTCCACCTGGAAGAGTTCCAAGACAAAAGGAAATAATTCTTACTAATGATTTGGTAGATTCGATTAGACCAGGTGATGAAGTTGAAGCTACAGGAATATATACAAGTAGATTTGATGTTTCAACCAATATCCGCCATTGCTTCCCTGTCTTCACAACAAGCATCGAATGTAACCATATTCGACGATTAAACGAACTTGATATGGGGGAACTAACAGACGATGATAAAATCGAAATAAGGAAACTAGGAAAGAATCCAAATATAGCTACAATGATTTTTAACTCAATCGCTCCATCAATATATGGAAGTGAGTTTATTAAAAAGGCATTAGCTCTTGCTATGTTCGGTGGAGTAGCCAAAGATGTTAATAATAAGCATAGAATAAGAGGTGATATTAACGTATTACTCTTGGGAGACCCAGGAACAGCTAAATCTCAGTTTTTAAAATATCTTCAAAAAGTCTTTCATAGATCAGTATATACTACTGGAAAAGGTGCTAGTGCTGTAGGTCTAACTGCAGGTGTTCATAAAGACCCAGTTACCAAAGAATGGACACTTGAAGGGGGAGCTCTTGTCTTAGCTGATAAAGGAATATGTTTAATTGATGAGTTTGATAAAATGAATGATCAAGATAGAACAAGTATCCATGAAGCTATGGAACAACAATCAATTTCAATTTCCAAAGCCGGTATAGTAACAAGCTTACAAGCAAGATGTTCTGTCATTGCTGCTGCAAATCCTATTAAAGGAAGGTATTATTAATATAAAATAATTTAATATAGATACGATAATCAATTATCATTCTCTGACAATGTTGATTTAACTGATCCTATCCTTTCTAGATTTGATATTTTATGCGTATGCAAAGATGAAATAGATATTAAAACTGATACTGCATTGGTAAAATAAATTCATTAAATATATAGTCAACCTTTGTTATTAATTCCCATATTATGTCTCATCCATCTTTCCAAAATGATGAAATTTTAAAAGAGATTTTACTTCCTGATACCCAAACAGAAAATAGAGAATTAATAAGTCAAGATATGCTAAGAAAATATATTATGTATGCTAGAAAATATATCAATCCAAAATTATCAGATTTGAATAAAAATAAAGTAGCAAAGTTCTATGCAGAGTTGAGAAAAGAAAGTGATTTAGTAGGAGGAATTCCAATCGCTGTCCGTCATTTAGAATCAGTACTAAGAATTGCTGAATGTAATATTAAATACTTTTAAACATTAATCCTTAATATATATTTTAGCCCACGCCAAAATAAACTTAAGAGATCACGTCAGAGCAGACGACATCGACTTAGCTATTAAAATTATGTTAGAAAGCTTTTTACAATCTCAAAAATATTCAATTTCAAAGAATCTAAGGAAGAAGTTTAATAACTACTTAACAGTGCAAGAAGATCACAATCAACTTCTAATTGCTCTCCTTAATCGTCTTGTTAAAGATAAGGTAATTAAATATAATATAAAAATTATATCTTATTTATTAAATTAGTTACAATACTTAAAATATTTCAAAAAATTCACTGAGGTTCCTCAAGACATAATTATCAAGCAAGAGCAGTTCGAAAGAGATTCTCAGGAATTTGGTGTATTTACTTTTACTGATTTTTATAACTCTAATGTGTTTAAGTTGAAAAATAGGTTGGAAAATAAGGAAATAATTTGTAGTTTAAGAGATTAAATAGTATAAGTTTAATAAGTATTAAGAAATTAATATATAATAATTAAATTATATATCTTTTGAATTAAATATATATTTTTAACGTATTATATTATTATAGTTGTATGATTTTTTATTAATTATTATATTTATTTATTATTTTTATTTATTAATTGTTCAAATCAAAATAATAAAGTTATTTATTAAGTTAAACAACTTATTTATTAAATAAATGTTTGAAACCAAACAAAAATTCGAAACAAATCAAAAATTCCTTTTAATGCGAGATTTACAAAACAAACGCAAGGGTGGTGGCCTCTTAGAATTATTTAAATCAAGTTC
>Ga0100378_1005542_pt1 | contig 11563 bp, 6 predicted proteins | sample CryGeymeta201502_FD_81535 | JGI IMG/M metagenome (GOLD analysis project Ga0100378, IMG submission 81535) | Groundwater microbial communities from Crystal Geyser aquifers in Utah, USA - Crystal Geyser metaG 2015-02 | ecosystem: Environmental > Aquatic > Deep subsurface > Groundwater | place: USA...
AACAAGTTGTAAACTTTGTACTTAAACAAGCATTACCGTCTAATAATATTAAGATTAAAAACGTGAACATAAATGCTTCATCAACTGAAAATTATCATGTCAAGTTTGAAAATAGTAAATTAATACAAAACAATAATGAAATTTTAATGACAAACTACTACAACGAATTTGAAAAGAAAAACAGTAAATCTAATCGTAATAACTTAATGCAAAAAATAAAAACAAATGTAAACTCATTATATTCCACTCTAATTGAAAAAGCAAAAGATGTTGATCTTAACAAATTCGAAAAAAAGGAAATCTCAATATACTTCTTTGGAATTAGAATATTAAACAAAGATCTACCAGTAAGATTTTATTCAATACCTGAAGAAACATTAAGAATTGATAATAAAAAAGAAGAGGAAGATGATGATAATAACAAATCAGGCTTAGGACTTGAAGTCAAAACAGACAAAAATGCCTCTGAGAAAATTAATACTAATGCTGAAAATAATAATATAAACCCAGCTGAAAATCACGAAAACGAAAAGAAATCAGATAAAAATAATGATATAGAAAGCTCTCGCGGCACACAAGGAGCTACTGCCAGTAGTCTCGAGTATAATCTCAAAAAATTAAGGCATCATGATATAAGTAGTCTTAACTCTTATAAAATCATAGGACTTTTAATGGTTATAATAACAATCGGCCTATCTATTGCTAAGCTGTTACTACTTAGTGACTTAACCACTTTTGTTACTCATTACATTCAACTCACAAAATATTTAACTTCCGGGAATATACTCATAATGAATTTAGCTAAGTACTCAAACTTAGCATATTTAGAAAACTTACTTGGAATAAAGAATTATTATAAATTTGATATAGACACTGATGAGCGAGTTTATTACTACAGCACAGAACTTCAAAAAAATGAATATAGTAAATATTTAGCAATAGACATAATAATTCCAGAATTAAAAACAAACTTAGCCTTGTATAATAAACTAGACTTGCAATATAATAATCTAATCAAGAAACAAACATTTTTCAATGGAGTTGGCATATTTATATTTAATGGTTTTTATAATAAACGAGATACACTACTGGTTAACAATAATAACTTTGCAACGTTGGTTAACTATTACTATAAAAATATTAAGACAAGTTTTGACTTGACACTAAACATGAAACTTGATTTATTTGAGTTGATAGTCACTCTTTTTACTTTTTTGATTATCTTTCTTAATTTTTTGTTTTTGATGATAATATTCTTCTCGTATTCTTCTAAAAAGAATCAACATAATAAAATACTATCAGCATATGAAAAAATAAAAAATGAAGAAGTGACTTATCTACTAGGAAAGATTGATAGATTTGAGAGGAAAAATATAGAATTCTTTAAAGATATAGAAGACTTCAAAATTAAAAAGATTAATTTTTACAACGATAAAAACCCTAAGCCGATTAAAAAGAAAAAAAGTTTACAGACAATGAGAAGTATTAATACTTTAAAAAGAGATGGTACAAGTGAAGAGAAAAAGAGCTTAATAGAACATTTCGGTAAGCCTGGGGAAAAACCCCTCGAAGCAAGAAAAGCCAGAGAGGCAAGAGAACCAGCTAAGATGCTTGAAGATATTCGTGAAAAAGTATCATCCAATAATCATTCGAGTTTAAAGACAAAACATGATGATAACAACAATATCAATAATATTCATAATAACTTAGAAAATGACGAACTTAACAAAGAACTTAAAAAGGACTCAAAAAATATAATAAGCCGAAAAAACATGACTGTTAATTATGTTACATCTGTATTAGTAATTGTTGTTTTCCTTATTAGTTATCAATTATTCTATTACTTTATGTATAGATCCTTCATTAACCAAACTATAGAATCAAATTTGATTACAAAAATGTTATATACCAACTGCTTTTCGATTGATTATCTTTCTAAGAAACTAGACAATCTTATAACTCAACAAACTTATTTAGTCAAAACTAAGACCGATGATAAATTTGATCTTTTACTTAATAATTCGATTAATGAGTTTTTAGAATTAACAGATGAAATATATGCAAATAAAGAAATGTTTATGTCAAATATAACAACAATAATGAACGGAGATGTATGTACAATACTAAATAATCTGAATTCGTGTAATTATACCTATAACTTTACTTATATTCATAAGACTGGATTGAAAAACTTAGTTAGCTTTTATGTTGAGACTATAAGAGAAGCTTATCAGTTTTATATTGAAAATGATTTGACTATACACAGTGTTACGGAATTGTATACGGATTATAGATATACAAGCGCTAGATTTCTTATTGAAAATATTGAAGTTATTTATAACGAGATCTTCAATCAGTTTTTTTATGTCCTGAGTTTGTACTACACTAACTTGTTAATTATGTTAATAACTTTAGGAATATTCTTGAATATAATTTACATTGCATTACTTTTATATAAGTTAAATGAGTTCATATCAAATTTGATAAATGAAGAGATGTTAAGTAATAGATTAATAGGAGAGATTCCATTATCGATTATACTTGCAAACAAGGCGTTAGGAAATTTATTGAAAGAGGCAATCGGAATGAAAGTTAAAGAATAAGACTGAAAGAATGAATAATATGTTGTTAGAAGAAATAAATTGCTTATATATTTAATAATAGAAATAAATTGTAATAAATTGTAAATATAATAATTGTTATTATAAGCTTATTTATTATTATATTATTTATATATTTAAAGTTAATTAACTATATCATTATTATAAATAGCTTCCTGATCTTTTATTTACTATCACATTGGAATTTCCCCAACGTCGGGCAATATTTTCAATTTTGCATTCAAATAAGTCTTTATCATTCAATAAATTAACATAATTGTGAAAGTTACACAACCAGACAGAAGCATTTTCTCTAGTAGAAAAGTCTTGATTATTGTTCATTATTTTATAATCTGAATATAATTTTTTTAACTTTGAATTTGGAGTAATATTACCAAATGTTACTATTCCTTCAATATAGTTTTTAATATGACTTTCTTGTGTTTTATCTAATTTTTCAGGAAGGAAAATAGCTGCAGTATGCATCATAACCCAAAGATCACCATAGTGGATTTTATTTCGTAATTTAGGCTCAATTACTTCCATAGGGGTTTGTTTTGGGGAGCTTGTATTAATTTTCATAAAATCCATTATTAAATGAAATTTATAATGTAATTCATTTAAATATTAATTTATATTAATTTATAGAAATTTATATAATTACTTACTTATTGTTAAAAAGTTATATACAAAAAGTCTTAATATATTTTATTTTAATAACAATATTTTAAAATATTTAAATTCTATATCAAAATCCTATTACATACTTCATTTTTTCCTTTCAATAACTTATCATTTCAAGCATTAAGCGATGTCAACTCATCAATATAAAATGCTACTAAACACTTACATAATTTATAAAATGAACTTAACCCAAAATAGCCAAGTCTTAAATAGTCTAGTTTAGTTTCATTTACTTTATCAAGTGCTTCTCCTGAAATCTTTTCAAAAAGATATTGTAGAGGGTATATTGCTATAATAGCAATTCCTGCATTTATGAAAATATTTTTTAAAATACTTTCAAAGCAAGAGTACTGATGTTTGCATTTTGATCCTTTTCGGAATATTGCTATTGAAAATGAGTATTCATTAAAAAAATTAGCAAACATCGAACTAGAATTAAAACAATATCTTCTATTTCTTTTAGCATACCTTGTAAATACCGAAATATTTTGATTGTTTTCAAATTCTTCAACATAAATGAAGTCATTATTCACAATTCTCTTTAATGTCAACTTTCTTGGATCGGAATTTCTTACTATATCCGCATTTATATATTTATACTCTTTAGAATCAAAATATTTATACTTTTCCAAAAGATTTTTAGTTGGTAAGTCCTCGTTATTCTTTTCTATTATTTTAATTAAAGAATAATTAGTTGGGAGGTTATCTTTATTATTAATGTTGGTTTTTTCTCTACAAACTGGACAATATACTAAAGTTTTTTTGTTGATTATTCGATCTAAGCATATTTTGCAAAATGAATGACCACAATTGGTTAGTATCTTTGGTATGATACTTTTTGAGTCGTATATTTCAAAACAAATTTGACATTCCATTTTACTTATGTTATTAATTTGAATAGATTATAATATATATAAATATTTCAAATTAAGTAATTAAGTATTAAGTTGTCTTTATAGTTTTAAAATTATAATTATAATCACATAAAGGTAGTAGTAATAAATAAAAATTTATTTAATTATTGTATATATTTTAGCACCAACACAAAATGGCACTTTTACAAAAAATACAAGATATCGAAAAAGAAATGTCCAGAACACAAAGAAATAAAGCAACTGAACATCATTTTGGAATGATGAAAGCTAAACTAGTAATTATATAATTAGATAATTAGAAAATTAGGAATAAAATTATAATATGGTTTATATATTTATAATCTTTTTATTTACTTCCTAGGCTAAATATCGTTCAGAATTACTCGAGCCCCCTAAAAAAGGCCCAAAGGGAGAAGGATTCGAAGTTATTAAGCACGGTCATGCCAGAGTAGCTATGATAGGATTTCCGTCTGTAGGAAAGTCAACTATTTTATCTTATTTTACTGAAACTGAGTCAGAAGTATGTGAAAGAGACTTTACTACTCTTACTTGTATTCCTGGAATAGTTTATCATAAAAATTGCAAAATTCAACTTCTAGATTTACCAGGAATTATCGAAGGGGCCTCAGAGGGAAAGGGAAAAGGTAGGCAAGTTATTGCATGTGCTAAGTCAGCTGATTGTGTTTTAATTATATTAGATGCAGCTAAATATAAAGATCAAAAAGAAAAAATCTTACATGAATTAGAAATTGTAGGAATCAGAATAAATAAAGAAAAACCTCAAATCTCTGTAAAACCTACTAACGGAGGAGGAATTCAAGTAATGTCTCCATATAAAATGACTAAATGTACAAACGATGATGTTAAAGCTGTATTAAAAGAATATAGAATAACTAATGCTCAAGTTATTTTTAAAGATGATTACGATGTATGATAATATTAAACAATAATAATATTACTAATATTACTAATATTTTAATAGGTTGATGATTTGATTGATGTAATAGAAAATAATAGATCTTATGTTAAAGGACTTTTCGTTTATAATAAAATTGATACAATTAGTATAGAAGATGTTGATAAACTAGCAAGGGAGCCAAACTCTATTGTTTTAAGTGTTAAACTTGAATTGGGTTGCGATTACTTTTTGGAAAAGCTTTGGGAGTATTTAGGATTAATTAGAGTATACACAAAAAAGGTAATATATACATAATAAACTTATTAAAGATTATAATATTTACTGCTATTAATTTTATTAACCTTTTTTAAACTTACTTATTTATTAAACTTATTTAGCAAGGAAGCGCTCCTGAGTTCGGTGATCCAATTATCTTAAGAAAAAATAAAGGAGGCTTTTCTGTCTTAGCAGCTGTTAATTTAATTCACAGAGACCTCGCTGCCAATTTTAAAACTGGAATAGTATGGGGGAAATCCGTTAAATTTTCTCCACAAAAATGTGGACTAAGCCATGAAATGGCAGACGAAGATGTATTACAAATTCTTAAACAATCTTGTAAATAATTGAAAAATCAAAATCGAAATATGGGAAATAATGGTTAAATATAGCTAAATTTATATTTTATATATAAATATTAATTTCTCAAATTTATTATTAATTAATTATTATAATAAATAATTTATAATTCTTATATTAGTTTATATATACGTGTCATATACAATATAATTATTATATAAATTAATTAATATTCTTTTATTATTTTATTAAAAATGAAAGCTGGAATTTTGCTATTCATTGTTATATTCTTAATATATACTACTTTTGTCCATTTAAAGAAAGACAAAGAGAAGAAAGAGAAGGAAACTAAGAAAAAGGATAAGAAAGACAAAAAAGATAAGAAAGATAGTGGAGATCTAGATAGAACTGATAAAAAAGATAAAAAGGAAAAGGATAAAAAAAGAAAGAAAGATAAAAAAAGAAAAAAGGATAAAGAAAAAGATAAAAAACCAAAGGAGCCAGTTAAAAAATCGTTCCCTGTTGAAGAATCTAATGTGATTGAGTTACATAAGAATAATACTGATATTGTAAAAGATAGTCCTAATGGAAGATTTGTTATATTCTTTTATGATAGATTTAATAAGAAGAATACACAAATGTATCATGCAATTAATCAACTATCTCTAATGAAAGGAAAAGGAATTGACGATTTTAAATTCTTAAGAGCTAACTCTAAAAAACTAACTAAATTCTCTGATAAATTAGGAGGTTACTATGACAATCCAGCAGTCCACATAGTCTGCAACGACCAAGAGGTTTCTTACCACTATGACGGCCCAAGAAATGCTGAGGACATGCTTAACTTCATTCATAAAATGATAAAAATAAAAATTCAAGAAGTAAAAAGCATTGAAAATTTTAACGAAATAAAGCAATCAGGAAGTAATATACTTTTAGTTGGAGACGTTAAAAAATTTAAAAATGCTTTCAATATTATAGCTAAATTCTCTAAAAAGTACTTTAAAAATGCTTTTTGGACTGAAAATCAATATTTTTATGATAAGTTTAAAATTGGAAAAGGAGAAATGGATGCAATAGCTTATTTTACTGTAAATGGAACTTTGAATGAAGGAGAACGTATGAGTTTTTCAGTTGATGAAGTCAATAAGAAGACAATATTGAAATTAGCTGAAATTTATTCGAGAAAGCCATATACACATCTTACACATAATACATTAGAACAAATTATCGAGAACAAATTAAAAACAGTATTCTTAATAAATAAGGAAGATATCGAATCAACCGAAGTATCACTGTTAGACTCAGCAATGAAGGATCTTTCTATAAAGTTTAGAGAAGAGTATTGGTTTTTAAAAACCAACTCAACAAAGCATATTTCCGATATTATGGTTGAAACATTCAACCTTGATGATAAGCATGACCTCCCAGCATTAGGCCTAGTAGACAATGTAAAGTCTAACGGATTTGACTTAGATACTTATCTTTTACCACAAGGTACACCATTAACAAAAGCAAATATAGAGAAATTTGTAAATGATCATAAAGCAGGAAAATTAAAGAGAATGCTCGTATCAGAGTTAGATTATGCTGTTTTATTAAATGATACTAGACTTAATAAGACTGAATTAGAAGAGTTAGAGAATATGAGATTTAAACCAGAAAATAATACTCATTTTGTTGTTGCAACCAATTTGGATCAGTTAGTTTTTAATAATCCAGGTAAGGATGTAATTTTATTCATTTGTTCTGAATCAACTCATTGTGAAGATCATGTTGAAAGAATTCATTTAGTGGCTGAAAAAATGAATAAAACTAATACTTTATTTTTTGGAAGAATCAACTACCTCCTTAACGAACTTCCAGGAATTGATTTCACCCACGTTCCTGCTTTAATCATGGTACCAGATATAACTAAAAATACTGTTAAAAAGATGGTAAAATTCGAAGGAAAACATATGGGAACTAATGAAATAATTGAGTTCATCAAAACTAATGCAATTAATAAAGTTGAAGAAGTCATTGAAAATCCCCTTGATAAAACAATCAAAAAAGAAAAACCAACAAAATTCAGAACAAAACAAAAAGATGAATATAAATTAGATGAAAAAGCTGGCCATTCAGTAGGAAATGGATTTATTCGTGCAGCTAATAGATACTTTACTGATTATGAAAAGGATAGTGGTGATGACGAATACCTTGACGAAGAAGATCATGACCCAGAGCAATATGATGCAGATGAAGAAGAGACTTATGATAGAAAAAAGATGAAACAAGATTTATAAGATGAATAAAATATATAAGATTATAAGATCTTTAAGCAGAATGATAAATTCAAATATATAAAATTATATTTTCAATTAATTTTAGAATAAATTATACTATTTATGTTAATTTCATATATTTTAATCATTATATTCATTTACTTTATTTATTATTTAAATATTTATATATTCATAACATTAGCCATCAATTGTAAATTTAATTACTCGGAAGTAACAACGATATGAAAATTAAAACTCCAACAATGATAGCAGCAATATAAAATATTCTATTGACATTTCCTCCTGCTTGTTGATTATAATAATTAGCGTCTTTTAGTTCAGTTCCAGCTTTTTTAAGATTGCTATGTGCTTTATCGACATCATCCTCGATAGTAACTAGTTTAGATATTACTATATGATTATTTACTTAATGTGTTTTCTTGTTCAACAACCTTTTTTACTGTTTCTTTTGAAAGTACATTCATTTGATTTGTAACTCTTAATATTATTTTATAATATATTATTACTTTGAAATTAAGTTTATTTGCTTTTCTCTTACTTCTATTTCCTTATATTCTTCACCGTTCTTAAATACTTGCTTTAAAGCTAATTCTTGTTCATCTCTATTATTTAAATTAATAATACTTTACGATTGGAATACCACCTGACATTACAGAATTTCTTACACTTTCTATTGCAGTTTGTGATTCCATATGAATAACCTTCCCTATTTTTTCTAGTCTTTCCTTTTGTTTATCGCACTCGCTTTCGTAATATTTGGCCTTACGAATGTTTTCTGTCTAAATTAAAGTAAAATTATAAGTATTAAATGTTATAATAAGAATAAAATAAGTATAATTAAAAATATTATAAGTTTAAGTTTAAGATAAAATAAATGCTAATTAGTAAACAAATATAAAATTACCTTATCTCTGTTTTTAGGATATTTATATTCAAGCATTTCTTTAATTAAATTATAAGTTTCTGTAAATGCTTTTCCAGTTTTATCTATTATATTATTTCTTGTCAAATTAATAAGATTATATACGCTTTTTCGATTAAAGTATTACTGCCTGGAGTTGTCGACTTATTTCTACCTTTTAATTGGAAATTTTCTAATTCGTTTATATTAGCTTTTAATAATATTAAATTGTCTTCGATTTTGTCTTTTGCTTTTTCGTAGTTTCCTTGAAGTAAAGCTACCTTTAAGAATTAAATTAGTATTATTGCAATGTATTATATTATAATTATACTCGCATTGAATTTCTAGGATCCATTATGATTATAAACTTAAATTATTAATAAAATAAAGAATATATTATAATTATTAATTATAATTATTAACTATAATTACTATATGTCATTATATGAAAATCTTATGATATAAATTATTATAAATTAATTATAATTGCTAATTATTACCTAATAATTACTACTAACTCCTGAACATTTTGACTATAAATGTAAAAACAATTATCAGCATAAAGATCAATAAGCTAATATATGCAACACTATATAATTATTATGTTATGTTAAGTAAGTAATTGATTGTATTAATTAAATAATTACTGATTTTCTAACTGGGCTTTTTGGATTTTCTTTAGCTTGTTTTCGTAACAGCTTTTTATTTTTATTATTTCTTTTATCCAGGCTAAGACCATTACTTCATTTTTTGAACAGTTAACTACTTTATTATTGTTTAAGTTAACCTCAAAGTTGAATTTTGTTTTGCTTTTGTTTTTATCGACAATCTAAGTAAGTTAATAATAAGTTAATTAATTATATAATTTTTTTAACAATTTTACTTTTTCTAAGTTTGTTCCTATAAGAGATATAATTGATTGTTTAGAGTGTTCCTGATTTTGATTATCAAATGTATGCTGCCTTTGTTTCAGTACTTGATTTCTTAATAAGAGAATCCCAATATTATTTACAACAATTAATTGTTTGAACTCTCCTTTATCCTTTATTTCATGGTTATCTCTATTGAAAAATCCATATTTTATAAAATTGCTTACGAGATGCACTTTCGTATTATATTTGTTGATAATACTTGATTTTCTCTTATGTCTTGATATTATTGACTTTTTATTTGAGGTATCTTTTGATGATTTTGTTGGTTTTATTGCGTATTTACTTAAGCCTAGTAAAACAAATAGACTATTAAAATAATCAATTAAGTTTGTTCTTCGAAATGTTTCGAAAGTTAAATCACATTGATTATAAAAATTGAGTCTTATTAAGTTGTCATTTTCTTTTGAAAGAGATATTATCGAGAGCTGCTTTAGATCAAATTGCCTCAAGAGTTTAATAGTTTTTTGTTCCAAAATATATAAATAACAACTTGTAACCACCAAACACTGTGGTATGATTTTCAAACTTCTCTCATCATATAATTCAATATTATCACTAAACAACTTTAATAACTTCATATCCTTTATATTCTCATGATTCGATTCAATTATTTTAATAACAATTGGATTATACTCTAACTCAAGATAGTCATATGGACAATAATTATTATAAGGAATAATTGCATTCTCAGCAAGGTCTTCTTCTTCCACAAAGGAATTCGAATCTAAATCATGTGCTAAATCTTGAGCATAATGAACTTCGGCTACTTCCTGCACTTTCGATCTTGGCTGCGATATTTCTTGATTATTAGTAACAGAACCAGTGTTATAATTTTCTTCTGAACAATCTTTAGAGTCATTATCATTCTTAGATCTAAACGTTATTTCATTGTATATTGCATTCTTATTGACTTTATTTATATTTTCTAGATTAAGCTTCTTTATACTTTTCTTAAGATTCTTGCCTAACTTTTGAAGAATAGTATTTTTTGGAGTGTCAGTATTTAAGTACTCATCATATATTATTTTATTTTCTTCTAAATTAAATTGATCTGTTAAGCTTTTCGGATTAATTTCATAATTTTCTGTATATAAGTACTTATCACTTTTTGTTTTGTCTTCTGATAAATATTGTATAGAAAAGTTGTTATCGATACTAAGTTTAACAGTTGAGCTAGGCTTTTTGGTAAATGTTGTATATACATTTCTTTTATTAGGGGATGGACTTTGAATTGGTGTGTTAGATGATTGTGGTGTACCGTTTTCTTCTGTTTTTAGCTTACCAAAGCTTCTTGTCATTAGTTCTTTTGGTTCAAAATTACTTAGTCGTTTTATAGCCTCGTTGCTTCCAAATAACAATTTTTTTATTTCTGGATTTGATTCAAAATCGTTAATATCGTTTTGATCATTGTTGTTATTATACTCATCACTATTAAGATTGTTTAGATTTAAATTAAAGTTTCCTTCGTTTTCGATATAGCTTCTGATACTTTTTGATGGTGATGATTTTATGTTTTCTTTACTTTGTTCAGTAACTATCATAAGGGATTCATTTCCGATTGCTGATAAGTCTTGTAGAGGATTATGTAGAGGAGCTTTCCATTCGTTGACTGATGTATTAGGTGAAGGCATTTTTGAATGATTATCTTTGATATTTAGCTGATCTTTTAGTCTTCCGTTTTCTTTTTCTAATATATACAACCTTTGTTCATAAAAACTTTGAGACTTCTCATAACTAGTAAGCTTCTCAGAAAGTACCTTATTTAATGATTCAATTTTATCAAAGTATGATTTTTGATCAGGACTCATGTCT
>Ga0100378_1005547_pt1 | contig 11561 bp, 22 predicted proteins | sample CryGeymeta201502_FD_81535 | JGI IMG/M metagenome (GOLD analysis project Ga0100378, IMG submission 81535) | Groundwater microbial communities from Crystal Geyser aquifers in Utah, USA - Crystal Geyser metaG 2015-02 | ecosystem: Environmental > Aquatic > Deep subsurface > Groundwater | place: USA...
ATAGAAAAAATAAAAAAAATGAAAACAAGTAGTACAATCTTAATAATAATAAGTAACAAAGTCTAAATCTAGGAAAAGTTAATTACTCTGATAAAATAACAAAATTATTAGATGATAATGAACAGCTTAGTGAAATATTAAAACGAAAAGAGATAGCTATTAATGACTATGAAAAAGATAAAATATTTAGAATGAATTTAACAGGTAAGATAGAAAAGCTTCTAGATGATAATGAGCAGCTTACGCAAATTTGTAAAAACCAAGAAATTGAAATAATTAATTTAGAAAAACAAAAACTTACTATATCAATGTCGAATGAAGAAAATTTAAAAGAAATATATTTATTAGAATCTAAAATTAAGTCAAAAGATGATAAAGTTAAGTATTCAAAAGAACAACTAAATGATGCAACTCAAGACATCGAAAAATTACAAGTATATAAATAATAACATATATAATACATACAAAGGGAGAAGTAATTACTTTAGATAAGGATAACGATCGATTAAGACAAGAACTTACAAATATAACTGAAACTCTTAAATCTGAAACAAGAAATAAGGAAGAGAGTCAAAAAAATAACGAAACGTTAGAAAAACTACTAAGAGAAAAAACAGATCAACTAAATCGCTGTGCATATGAATTAGATACAGCATATATAAAAAATGACAAATTAATGGAAGATAATAGTAGACTATTTTCAGATATAGAAAGGCTTAAAGATCATATTAATTTATTAGCAGAACAAAATCAAAGAGTAATTATTATATAAATTATATAATTATATAAATATATAAATAATAGATGTCAAGAGAACTTCAATATGTATTAGATCAAGACGAAAGAATAAAAATTCACCTAGCTAAAAAGGATAAGATATATGAATTGTTAAATCAAAATAAAATGTTTTTGGAGAATTCGATAAATGGGCTTGATGAATATTTAAGCAAGGAGTTCTCACATAGTAAAGTATTGAAGAATTCATCTCCTAATAATAAGTCAATTAATAAATCTCCATTTAAATAGAAGAAGAATAAAATAATAATAATAGTATAAAATATCATAAACTAATAAAACTATTCTATTCTATTGATACTAAAACTTTTTCTATGAATATTAAAAAATAATTATATGGAATTTATATAAATTAAATTTGTGTGATAATTTATTAATTTAGGAATAATTTAATATAATAAATGAAGTTACTTGTTAAAAATTTTGTTACAATATTTATTATATGCTTAGTTAAAATTACTATTAATGTTAAAACAAATTTAAGAAATAAGTTTGATGAAGAGATCTTTAAAGATTACTCACATATAGCTGAATCTTTACTTAATCAAAGTAAAATATTTAATTAATAATTAAATAAGATAGCAAATCAAATATAAAATATGGAATTTCAGAAGATAAATTGGATAACGAATCAAGAACAATGAATATTGACTATTCTGATTTATCAAATATCGAACATGAAATTGCAAGTGATAGCAATAGTGATATAATTGATAAGAAGATGATATGCTTTCAGGAGGTATTTTGTAAATTAAAAAAGATAATAAAAGATATAATCATATAGATACAACTTCTTCAAAAATTTTGGCAAGATCAAAATACTTACAGAATAAACAAAACATGCCTAATAACGATAAAAATAAAAATCTAAATAACGAAAGACAGGTAATTCCTTATAATCAAGAAGTTATTAAAATGCAAGGATTAAATCAATTAAATCAATTAAATCAATCTCAACCATTTGAAAATCAATATATAAATCAACAAATTAATAAAGCAAATAATTATAATCAAATGAATTTATCAGAAGAAATGAATGTTCAGTAATTAAAAATTAAATGCACATTGAGTATGCAAATAATACAAACAATTGAATTTAATAAAATTTAATAATTGTTCTATGACTTTTTATTTAATCTAACTAATAATAAAACATTTTAAAAATGTAAAAATTATAAAAAATATATACAATTTAATAAACAAAATAAAACATATTCTTATATTAAAAATGTTTTATATAATATTATTAACAAAATACTTCATATTAACATGTTATTATGTTCTTTAATTCTTTAATTACTTTTTTAATAATGGTTTTGTATTGTTTTTGCTACCTTCTTTATTTGTATCTTAATTACTTAATGAAATTAATACCTTTATTCGAAACATTTTTCACATTTGAGGTGTTTGTATTTTTGGTCGAATTTATATTCAAGTTCGCTTCCTTTTTTTCAATAACTTCACTTGAGATTACTTTATCATCTATTTTATCGACTCTATTTTTAAACCAATCAAATTCATTATCGAATTCTAATTTTTCTCTTTCAAACACGGTTTTGAATAATCGTCTTAAAAATCCATAATCTGGTCTATCATCAAATTTTAAATCTCTTGTATAGTGAATAAAAGCAGGTATCTCATCTAGATTATATTGTTATTATATTATAATGTTAGGTCTTATTACCTGGAAATCCTTTACATAATGTTTCAATCGACGATGAAATTTTCTTTTCCATTATCTTTTCGTATTTTTCTTTCATTGTCTTTGCCTTTAGACCTTGCCAAGGTAACTCACCTTTGAGGAAATAGATCAATATATACCCTAGTGATTCGAGATCATCCCGCCTTGATTGGTCTATATAATATAATAATAAGTATTTATATTGATTTGTTGTATTCTTACCTATTCCTAAGTGTGTATTTATACTAGCATACCTTGCAGTTCCAGTCAGACTTTTACCGTCTAGGTATGGATTATGTAAGCCTGTTTTGGGGTCTCTAAATCTTTTCGCTAAGCCAAAATCAATAACGTAGACTAAGTGTTTCTTTTTCCCTGTTCCCATTAAGAAATTATCAGGTTTTACATCTCTATGAATATAATTTTTTGAGTGAAGAAATTCAATTCTTGATAACTAATAAAGCTAATTTAATATTATCTTACCATTTGATCTCCTAGCATTATTGTTGATTTTATTGAGAATTTTCTTTTACAGTCGTTGAATAAATCTTCTAAACTCTTGCCTAGTAAGTCCATCACTAAAATATTATAATTTCCTTGCGTGCCGCACCAGTAGATATTGGGAACTCCAGCTAAGATTTTATTAATTATAAGTAAATACTTCCTCCTTGAAACGTCATATATAATTTTGATTCATAAAATAGCTGAGGATGTTTAGCTTTGCTTGGTTCCTTATTTTCTTTATATATTTATTACTAATTTTATTGCAACTTCCTCCTTTAATTTTAAATTTATTCCTATATTAATTATATTAATAACTATTATACCATAGTAAATATCTCCAAAAGCTCCACTTCCTAGTTTTCTTTTCGCATTTAGTTTAAAATTGTCTGATATAGGTATCTCATACTCTGAAGATGTAAGCTCTTTATCACTTGATGTTGATTGTTTAGAGTTAATTTTGTCCATTATTAGAAATTGAAATTAAATTATAACAATTATTTACTATACAATAGTAATTAAAATAATTAAATTAATTGAGTTTATCTCATTAACAAGTTAATTATTTAACACTTATAATTAATAAAATAAATAAATTGTGTATGTAAATATAATATTTGTCTGTATTGTATGATTTTTGTTCTTACTAATTTGTTTTAATATCTCCATAAAAGAGAATAAACAAATTATGATCAGTAGTATAAATGTTGTTTTTTTACATATTATTCGTTAAAAACATAGTAAAAGTAATAAAATTATAATAAAATATACAATATTAATAAAATTATAATTTATCTGAATTTAAAAATACATTGAGTTTTTTGAAATTAGTATTTAAATATAACATCGGAACATTAAATTTCTTATAAATGAAATATATAATCATACTAGTTTTACTATCTCTTTATAGTTGTGAACTCTTAACAAACGATTGTGATAATTTTACATCTTGCTCTCCAAGTTGGTGTGAAAAAGTATCAAATACAGCTTGTGTAGATCCTAGGGCAAGCGATGTAGTCGATACAAAATTTGCTACTGACTTTCTTTCAAAAATGGGTTGCAAACAATGTACTCAATCAACTAACGAAAGATGTTCAAATGCTTATCTAGGTGCTAATTTAAGAACAGCAGGTGGATTAATGGCTGTTTATTGTAATGATGACTACTTAGTCTTACACGGAAACGGAGCTCCAAGCCATACAGATGGATTAGCCGATATTCCTCGTCCACCAGGTGAAGGAGGAGTTCAATACGCAAACGCCTGTGTAACAAGAAATTGGCATCAAGCCTATCAAATTAATAAAATACCTCTTAACCCCGTAAAACTATCAACTTCATCTGTTTCTAATAACGTTAGTGCTTTTGTAGGACAAACTGACCCTCTGGCTTTAACTGGTATGGGACTTCCTGAATCAGGTCCTATCTCTATTTCTGTTTCTGGACAAAATATGTTTCCTATCTACAATAACGGAGGTATAATGGTAAATGAAGCATGTGAATCTGACAAATGTACCGCTCATGCTGGTCAAGGCTTTGATTACCATTACCATGGAGACCCTTTTTCAAACATTGCTGGAAGATGTTTATATTCTCCTGCAGATTATGATAGTACCGGTCACCCTCCTTTAATTGCATTTAGTTTAGACGGTTATAATGTTTATGGTAGACATTTAAAAACAACTGATCTAGGTCAAACAGTTGCTTTAGATGACTGCGGAGGCCACGATCATGGAACTTATGGCTATCATTATCATTCCCAAGTTATCGACGTTGCAGCTACTTCAAAAACTAAACAATTTTATGCATATATTGGAGGTCCTTATAAATGTTGGAAAGGAGATATTAGTAAAACTTACTTTTTTAACAATTCTCAACCACCAGAAAAAAGAGCAGACTATGAGTATTTGAAACCATGCTGTTCAACAACTAATTTCTATTTAAAATCAGGAGTAACTTTACCTAGTGCCACTGGAACAGGTGCTGTAGCAACTAATGGAGTTGGGACAACAACTGGAACTACTTCAGGTACTACTACCGGAACTACGACAGGAACTACAGTAGGAAGTACAAGTAACTCTTCATTTTTAGGATTAACTTTCATGTTTTATATGATTTTGATTACTATTTCTTTACTTTAAATTTATTTGACTTTGGATTAATATATTTAAACTATTAATAATATTTATAAAAAGAACTTAATACTAAATTAAATTAATTTATATTAATATGTACTAAATATAATATAAAATAAGAACATTATACATTATTATATTACCTATCTATTTGTTTATATATATACATAAAATTTAAACATCATATTAAAGTTAATTAACTATAGCAATATCCTCGCCTTCTAATAGTCATGGTTTGATCTTGTATGGCTTTCAGATTCGTCTTGTATTTCTAATATTGAGTTTTCTGTTATAATTTCTGTAGTTTCTGAGTCTTCTGTTAATTTTGTTACATCATTTCTTTCATTCATCTCTGTATTTTCATAGTTTGATCCAATAGTATCTCTTATACTTTCTCTTTCTCTTTCACAGTCTCTTTCATGAGTACTCTTATCTTCTTGATCAAAATGAAAACAAAACTCTCTCTCATCTTTGAAAGGATATGAATATTTATATTTTGATGTTCCACCATGTTGTTCTAACAAATTATCATCAGTAAAATATTTTTTTAACTCACTCAAGTTCGATACTATTATCATCTTATTTTAGTTAATATTTTTACTTTTTTTTGAATTGGACTTGGAATACATTTACTAATTAAATACCAAATAGACTTAAAAACCCAACCTGCATTGACAATGTATACTGCGTCTAATTCAGCATCATATATTGTTTGTAAATCTAAACATAAGTTTTGCTTTAAGAATAATTTTCGATCAAAGTTACTCATAGAAATTCCTTCAACATCAACTAATAAACAAACTTTATCAACTCCTAGCCTTAATTAATTAATTATTCTTTACTGTTTCTTCTTTTGTAATATTTTCATTAGCCAATAGTATTTAAACCTACAAGTTTCTTCTATTTGAAAATTTTCCGGTCTATGTAGCCTAGTGAAATGTACTCCGCATGGATAGCCATTTTTATTTACTCCATGATTGAAGATTTTGCCTACTTGTAAACATTTTGCAATGTCTTTTTCTTTCATATTATCAGGTCTAATTTCTAATAGATAATCCTAATTTGTTAATTAGTGTTATTATACAATAAATCTCTTATAAAGATCGAGACTTTCATCAAGGTTTTTATTTTTTAATTTATATATTCTATTTTGTATTACTGGATGGATATAATGTTTAATTACTTCGTCATTTATATCAGGAATCTAGTTTTAATTGAAGATAGTACAATGTCTTTTGCTTTTTCTAAAAAATATGACATACTTTGTTTAGAAAGACTATCAATTTGCTCTGATTCAGATAAATTATTACTTTCTTTATTCCCCATTTATTATAAGTAATAATATTATTAGCTAATTATAATCATTTCCTACAAAATTAATATAAAAATATTAGTAAAATATAAAAGTACCTATTATAGTATAATTTTAATTTATAAGATAATTGTACATTAATTACTTATTTATTTTACTTACAATCAGAATTAATTATTATAATTTACATTCATTTAATTAATTTTAATTAAAATGTATTTTGGTGGAAATAATTTCACTTATTTATCTAAAAGAAAACTTCAAAAAGTTGAAAAATTAAAAAATCCAGACTTATATTCATTAAAACAGATTAAGGAAGAACCTGAAAATTTAGAAAGTTCTATTCAAAAGCAAAATATAAATTTAAGACATCCAGATGATTTTTGGGATGGTATTACAATTTCAAATATTCCTAATAACTCAAACATTAGTCCTATTTTAACAAGTAATAATATTAGTAATCCTAACATCGCTAATCGCAATCTTGTTGACGCAAAAACATTAAATACTTTCAATGTCAATATAGAAAATGAAGTAATACGAGGTAGAAAAAAGGAATCACCATCAAAATTAAAAGACGACAGTAAATCAAGATCAAGTTCAGATTCCTATGAAAAGAATAAAGATGAAGAACTAGATGAGGTATACATGTCTGAAGATGAAGAAGACGACGATGACTCAATATCACCAAACAAAATCATACAAAGCCAAAAGCAAAGTATGCATCACAGTATTAAAAAAGATAATGTTAAGCAACCACTTAAAAGCTTGGACAGTAAAGGAGAAAGAAGAGTAAAGTATAACTTGGCTAAAATGAAAAAATCAGGACAGAAAGTATACAAGCATAAAGTTGATACTAATATACTTACTATTAAGTTTGCCTTTTTGTCAGATAAAATAGGTTATGCAACTGGTGATCCTACCTTTTGTAAAAATTGCAATTCAATTCTGAACGCAAATTCAAAATTAACATGGGATAAAGAAACTGAAGAATCAACGTGGGTTTGTGAATTTTGTAATTTTGCTAATAAATTACAAATTGAAAAAGAAGAAGTTCCAAAAAGCAATCAAATGGATTATTTTATCATGTCTAAAAATCATAAATCTAAATCTGGTTTATCTTATTCAGATGATAAGACTATTATATTTTGTTTTGATGTTTCTGGAAGTATGTGTGTAACTACACCTGTTACTGGAAAGCACAAATTTAAAGGAAGTACAATTGATAAAGAAATGCAAGAGCTTTTGAAATTTACTGATGGGACTGATCAATCATATTATAATAAAGTCAATCAAGATAAAACTTATATTTCAAGAATGCAGTGTTTGCAAGCAGCAATAGAGAGTAATTTAACATTAATGAAGGAAACAGCCCCGAATGTGTAAAATTAATTAATCTCTTAATAAATATCTTAATAATCTTTTTAATTATTCTTAGTAAAATTGGATTTGTTACGTTTAACAATGAAGTAGTCGGAATAGGAGACGGTACCCAACAAGAAGTTAAAATAAATGGAAATAACCTAAATGATGCAGAAGTAAACTATTAAAATAAATATAACAAATATAACCCATTAAAACTAAATTCTTAATGTTTAGTTCATTAAACTATTTGGAAAAAACAGCTGTGATATAATAAAAAAGCCTATCAAGGAAACATTTGACTATTTATTAAAGCATTTGTATTCAATTCAAGAAAATGGCCAAACAGCTCTAGGCCCAGCTATTCTTTTTGCAATAAATTTACTTCAGGGAGTTACATCCGGATCAAAGATAATATTATGTACTGATGGTATTTCCAACATAGGAATATCATCAATAGAGGGGGTTACCCGATCTGAAGATATAGAAAGTCTTAATTCGTTTTATAAAGAGGTTGGAAAGCAAGCAAAAGACAACGTAATAAATAAACTTAATAAATAAAATAAACTTACATAATCAAATAGACTAACTAAACTTTTAAATATAACAAATATAGGGAATAATCATATCTTTAATTACCTTCGAAGGCGAAGAGTCTAAAATCGAAATATTATCAAATTTAGCAAAGGAAACAGGTGGAGACATCATTAGAGTAAAGCCTAGCCAGATCCTTGAACAGTTTTCAAATTTACTCACAACAGAAATTGTTGCTACTAACGTTAAACTCAACATAAAACTTCATAAACTTCTAAAATTCCGTAATGAAAAAAAGGAAAATTTAAAGGATGACAACTCTACTCTAGTTAAAGATATTGGAAATGTTACTAACGAAACAGAATTATATGTTGAATATCAATTTAAACGTAGTAAAGATATCTACAATATGAAAGATGTTGATATTACTAAGCTCACTACAGTTCCTTTTCAATCTATAATTTATTACACAAGTAAAATAGGAGATCACTGTATACGAGTATTAACTAATTCACAAAAAATAAGCTCTGAAAAAGAAGAAGTTAGTAAACAAGCTTTATATGATTTAATATCTGTAAATGCAATCCAAAAAACATCATTGTTAGCACAAGAAGGAAAGTAATACTTAAATAATATAACTTAATATAACTTTATATAACTTAATATAATAAGATATCGTGAAGCGCAATCTAATGCACTTGCTTGGAAGAAGTTAATGAGAAATAATATATCTGATAAATCAGAAGAAGCTTACGAAATGTTTAATAAAAACATGAATAAATTTAATAATATGCTTCAGAGAGCTCAGGTTGATGAATATGAATCAAAAATGTCCAAAAATAGTAATGATAAAGAGTATTTAAACAATTTTTCACACAATATAAAGCAATCTTCCTTACCATTTTCAACAGATTCTAATTATAATAAAGGTGAAAGTTATGGAAGTGGAAGTGGAAGAGGAAGAGGTAGCAGTGCTAGTAATGTGAATATCGAAAGAAATTATGTAAAAGAAAGAGATAGAGATAGAGCTAATGATCAAAAGGATATTAAATTTACTAGTTATACTTATAAAAATTTAGATGCATATAAATTTGATTCCTTTGGTGGAAAAGTGAACAATTTCAACGACTCTGGTAAGTTTGGCGGGTATACAAATGAAAAGAAGATACTAAACTTAGAAGAAGATCATTGGGAGGACGAGGATGAAGAAACCAATACCGAAGTTCAAAATAATAGAAAACAAGTAAGAAAAGATGATATGAGTAAGGACATATATTGTTTACAAAACATGAATCATTCAAAATTACAAAAGAAGAAGAATACTAAATAGAATATTTGTAAATAAATAATAATAGTTTTATACTAAATAGTTAACTAATTAAACTAATTAGATTATACTAGAGTTATTTTTTATATATTATTTGTTAATTTAAATTTAAATTTTAATATTAAAATTTAACAATTATTCATTAATTAATGAAAGATGGAAAAGTTTATTGTTTAATAGATTGGACAAATACACATGTAGTTAGTTGGATATCGGAATTCTTAAAATTTCCCCAATATAAAGAATCTTTTTTAAATCATGAAGTAAGCGGGAGAGATCTTATTGACTTAACGGAAGATAATTTAAAATACGATCTACAAATTATAAAGCTACACGATAGGAAAAAAATACTAAGAGAGATTTGTATATTAATGAAAGAATATGTAACATCATGTGAAAAACAGTTACAACAGCTAAATAATAATGATATTGAAAATGAAATTGCTATTTTATACGAAGGAACAAAAAATTTGTTTTGGAAATTCAAGATTACTAATGAAACTATTTTATATGATTTAATTCAAGAGACTTCGAAGTACTTTGTATTTGATAATAAGTAAGTAAAGATTGTATTAAATTAAGATTATTAAACCTTCATTAAACATTATAATATCCATTAAGGTATTATTTCATAGACAGTAAAGGATTTATATTCCCAGAGAATTCCCGAGTTATAGATATTATACCTACACTAGAATGTAATAAGTTATTTTTGAAAGTGATACAGTATGAAATAAAAGAAGAAGTAGATAAAGATCAAGATAAAGACAAAGATAAGCGCAATTTAAAGAAGATAGATCTTAAAGCATTAGTATTATTAAATTTATTAAGGATAGAAAAGAAATTCACATGGTACAATTTGGGCAATTTGGCTCAGCGGATAAAGAAGATACTCCTACAAAAAACATGAAAAATATGAATTTACAGCAGCAGAATCACCCTAATTATTATAACAATCATATTAATAACAACAATCAAAGTTATAATAATCTTAATCATCCTAATCATACTGTAATTGATAGTTCTCATATATCTATTACTGAGACAATTCAGAAAAAGCATTCAAATAGTAATCCAAATAACAGTAATCCAAATATTAACTTTCAAAATACACATTCAAATCCTTATCCTATCAAAGAATTTAACAACCATCCTAATGCCTATAATAATAATTACGATCATATCAACTTCTCTACTGAAAACAATTTAAAATCTGATAATGATAATAAGCTTACTATCAACTCATTTTATAATATTTCTAATTTAAACAATTATAACGATAAATCATCACTCGAAAACAACAATAACAACAATATGATTTCTAATAAAAAAAGTTCTAAGAAAACAAACACTAAAATAAGTCACAATAACTTAAGATCAAAGAAAAAGATAAATTTCGAAGAGATGTCCGACGATGAAATTGATACTCTTAAAACAAATCAAAATAATATTAATAACTTATATCAAAACTTCCAAACAGGAAACTACAACAGTGAAAGAGGTTATTCAGAGTCAAACCACTATTTAAATCACAAGAATAATCTATATAACAATAATCTTATTGATAATAATATATCAAGCAAAAACCTTAAATTTAACAATATAGAATGTTTAACAGATAGGAATGACAGAAATAAAAATAATATTAACAATAGAAGCTTTAGTGATAATCAAAAGGATTTCGGTAAGTTTACTTTATTAATGCAATCTTAACTCTATATTAATACTTTAATATTACTTTATTAGAGTTCAATTATTCAAAAGATGCTAATAATCTCAATAATAACTTTTCTACTAAAATGTTTAGGAATGAAATCAATCCGCAATCTTCTTTTAATCATTTAAACGTTGATAGTAGGCTTAAGAATTATATTGATGAAACTAAGAAATATAAAAATTCATTGAAATCGAATAACTGTA
>Ga0100378_1005554_pt1 | contig 11552 bp, 13 predicted proteins | sample CryGeymeta201502_FD_81535 | JGI IMG/M metagenome (GOLD analysis project Ga0100378, IMG submission 81535) | Groundwater microbial communities from Crystal Geyser aquifers in Utah, USA - Crystal Geyser metaG 2015-02 | ecosystem: Environmental > Aquatic > Deep subsurface > Groundwater | place: USA...
AAGGTCGTACTATTTAAGAAAGTGAACAAGCTTCTGATAGTTGATTGTCTGAGACTCATGCTCGATCCTGTCAAAGCTGACCTTAGCTCCTGTAAAATGATTCTGCCGAGCGTAGAAGTCAAAGAGAGCCTTAAAATTAACTGCCTTCTTTTATTTGTCTCCCTCTGTTCTGGGCTTTTTCAGACTCTAAGGGCTATCACTTCTTGACAATTACTTGTCGATTTTAGGCTTTTCTCTATCTGTAGAAAGGTGGAGAATTTTATTTCTAATAGTACTGATTTTATTAACTATTTCCTGAGCCTCTTTCTCGTTATCTTAAACATTCGATAAGGCTTATTCCATCTTCTTAATCTCTCCCAGATAGGCAGCGATAAGCATCTGCTTTCGCTATTCATCAACGATAAACTCATTGCCATCCACAGCGCTTTCCATTAAGTTTTAAGGTGAGTTAGACTCTTCTCGCTACCCTTAAGGCTCACTCTCAAGCTTCTATGCTTATTTTGATGTATCTTATGGAGTAGTTGATGCTAGTTGATTGTCTGCTGCTTTTGCTCCCGAAGAGGACTCTTATTGGAAAAGAGGGTCATGGACGACCAGAGATTTATCAACTTTGAACCAATACTCCACGACTGCTAGAAACTCCTCAAAGGAAAAGTTGATTCTATATAGGAAAAATTTATTGTTTTTGCCATCAGGGGTTGTCTTATAGTATCTCTAGATGATTTTCTCAACTTTGTTCTGGTTATCTTCCGACTTGAAAAATTATTTACCCTCTTTGGTGAAGCTGATATTTCCACTTGAAAGGACCTGCTGAAGAAAGGAGAAAACTTTTGTCGCAGGAAGTTCCTAATCCTTACAGTTGCTGTCGAATATCTATTTAACTTTTCCCTTGTTCCTCTTCAGATAGCTTGATAGGACCTTCATGAGAATAAAATATTAACCTTGGCAAAATAACAGGAAATATTAATCATCACTATCAGCTCTGGATCACACCTGTTTCTAGAGGACTTCAAGGTAGGTGTTGATAAGCTTGAGGTTATTGTCGAGATGCTCGAAATACTCCTTCTTGTATTTGCTGGGCCCAGATTTCTGTTTCCTTTATTCTCTCTTCTCTTCGCTCAGACTCTCTTCAGGTAGAAAGTGGTTAACAACTTACTCAATGCTTTGAATAGTATTGTCTATAATTTTCCTATGTATCAAATGAACAGTACTTTTTGTCCTCTTCCTGATGTCTTTTTTACTTCTTTGCGTCTTCAACCATCTCTAGAAAAGGATTGACTAGAGCACCTGAAGAAGACTCATAAAAGGTCATTGCTAACACTGGTCTCGAGGACATGAAATCGGGTGAACAAATTTAAATTATTACCAATATATCAAACAATCAGATCAGAGGAACTCCAGCTCAGCCTCGCTGTTAAATACAACGAAGGAATAAAAAAGATTGCGAGCCTTCATCTGTGCTCCGATGGCAGCCTAGGCTTCCCTTTTTCCTTCAATGTACCAGTATATTTTCCACTTTCTGGGGTCCACCACAATCGTCATTGTATCTCCGTCCTTCATTCTAGCCCCTCCTTTCCTAGATACTCCTTGCTCATAGATGTTTCCCGTGAGTTCATAGTACCCTATGAAGAATTTGCTGTCCTGAGCTCTACTCATTCCCTTGATATCTTCAGTTCCGATTCCGAACATGAATGAACCATTGGGTCCAGCCCTAACTTGCCGAAAGGTAAGCTTGGTTATCTACGATCTGCTGATAGGGACCTTGTTTTGAAGAGCATCCCATGACCCTCCTACGATCTTTTTGATTGAGTTTCCCACCTGGACAAATTTTTTGGCATGTGGACTGAAGTCATCCTTAACAAACCTATTCAGCTCTTCCTTTTATTGCATTTTCCTTTCGAACTATTCCTTCCATTTCTTAATTTATTTGAGTTCGTGAAAGATAGAATTGATGACCTAATCTTTGTTATTGAGTATTTTTTGGTACTACTCTAGTTTGCTCTCAATATGCTGCTGCTAGAGGCACTGCTTATTGAAGGCATTCCTGAATATATTGTTTTCCTCTTTAATTTTCTTGACTTGCTCCTGAAGCTTGGCCTACCTAAGCTGGAACAGTTATTCTAAATCTATCTCCTATTTGATTGTCTCTATAACGCAGTCATACTTTTTGGTAACGCTCCCTAAATTTAGTTAAATGCTGAACATAAGAGACCCGCTGTTGGAGACTGTTATTGAACTGAAGGTTGAGCATAAGTGCTGATGGAGTTCAGCTGCTGAGATGAAGAAAAAACTTAGATATTTGCTGTCTTGTAACTTTTCATTATCTATTCGCACTGAATATTTTTAGTACGATTACCGGTGGACCAACTCAATTGACAATGACTCCGCTTACAGTTACAGACGGCAGTCGAAGTGCTAGATAACCCCATTGAATAAGTTAGGGTAGCTGCCTGCGCTCACCTCGCTTCCTATCATCTCATAATATAATAACAATTTTGACGATAACAACGTTATCCGTACCCATCTGATAGAGGACACTTTAAAACCTTGGGAGGAATATTGTCATAGTTTTGAAGGTATGAATAAAAATTGTCGATACTTATGCTTTAATCCATTTTCGAGGCAAAAGAGCAATTAAAGTACTTGTGTAAAAATAGACAAATTAATAATGAGATATAGCTCATCAGAAATAATTTCACTGGCCCTGCTGAGGATCCCCTTGCTTGGCCTCTACTTTCTTGTTGACTCCTTGATTTAAAAGAACGACATCACCAACGTGCACCATGCTCACATAAGCGTGGAGCTCTTTGCTCTTGAGATGGTTTGTGAGCACGCTTTATGCGAATTTATTTCCTTAGAACTTCCAGTACATCACTTATGCTTCACTGTCGACCTCTAACTAGATAGTTCCGGTGACTCCTGCAGGAACAGGGGCGCAAACTTCTCTCCACTTTGTCGAGTTCTTCTATCTGACGCCATTGGTATCATGAAGCTTCCCGTTAGCGAAGTTAAGACCGATGGATTTGACACAAATTTTGTTCTCGACAATTTCATAATCTCCAGGCATGATGCCAACTTCAATGCAATTCATCTCTGATTTTACAATTGTAAAAGATAACGAATACTTCCTTTCTTTGGGAAGGACTTATTTGGCTCGAACTATATGCCATAAACCCGTTTTGTCTACTTTTGTTATCGTCTGATTCTAAAAAGAGTAAAGGTTTAAAAAGGGATTAGACTGAGGATTTTGGTCTATTGTCGCTGTTATTAAGGGGAATTAAGAACTTTCTAAAGATTGTTTATTCTCAAATAGCTTGACTTCAGGAATGGGATCAAAAAGTTAAGTATTTTTAATTTGTTACTTTGGGTCTTATTTAAGAGGGTGAGGAGAGTTAGTAGAGAGCTATCTATGCTCCAGGGGAATAGAAGAGGTAGATTCATTGTATCTCTCAACAACAACGGTGTCTTTGACGTGAACAGCGCTGATGTAGGGAACACAGGGCCTTTCTTTGAGGTAGCTTGTGATGACGCTCTTTGCAAAGACTTTTCCTTCGAATTTCCAATGAATCATCTGGTTGTCTGCATCAACATCAAGCTCGATGGTTCCAAGAGTTCCTTTGGCTGCTGGCTCACAGACTGCTCTCCATGCGGTTGTTCTCTTCTCCTTGCTGCCTTTGGTGTCATGAACCTTTCCGTTTGCGAAGTGGAAGCCGAGTCCCTTCTCGCAAATTTTATTTTCAACAGGTGTATACTCTTGAGGCATGATTCCAATCTCAACACAGTTGATTTCAGACTCAGCTACTTTCATTGCAAAAGAGCACTTTCCTGTGGATGGAAGCACCTCGTTCATTTTCAAAATGTGCCATAGGCCGTTACCTCCAGTCTTGACAATAGTGTCCTTTTTAACGTCATAGAAGTCCAAGAAGGGGTTTGTTGATTTATCAAGGCTCACAGAAATATTTATCTTGGGAAAGTCTTAAACAGAAGGAGGAGCTTCTTGCTGGTTTACCTTGATGTGAGCTGGAGACTCGGATCTAACAGGACTTCCAATTTGGGAGGTCGACATAGGAATCTATATCTCGTTTGTAGGTCTTCCTCTCTCGACCTCAATCGGTGAGGGTCTAACCACTTCATTTTCCTTTTTTTCCTAAACCACAAACTGATTTTAAACCAAACCTGAAAATGATATTTATGTATCTTTTCTCTATTTTTTTGTTACTCTTTCCTATTATTTTATTTTTTCCTCCTTTATTTCTTACTGATTTTCCTGGTTTACTATCTGTGCAGCATGTTATTCTTCAATATGTTTTTTCTCCATTTTTTATTCTCTTTGTTCGAAAGTTCCTTCAAAAAATATATTTTCCTGTATTAATTATTTTTAATTTTTTGTTTCATCTTTCTACTCTTATTTTGGAACTCTTTATTGTGGGCTTGTCTCATTATTTTTCACCTGCAGTAAAGGAGACAATGATCGATCTCCTTACTTTTCAGGACTTATTATGACCACATCCTTTACATTCACCATGCTTATATATGCCACACAGTTCTGATTTTTGAGACAATCTGTCAAAGTGCTAAAGGCAAATTATTTTCCTTCAAACCTCCATTTTATGAGTTGATTATCAACGTCGACAACCATTTCAAGTATTCCTTTCTCTCCTGGCTGAGCTGCTTCTCTGGCTAGTCTCCAGCTTGTCGCTTTCTTTTCTTTGTCACCGTTTGTATCGTGAATTTTTCCATTGGCAAAGTGGAATCCGATGGAGCGAGTACAAAGTTTGTTTTCAACAGGAGTGAACTCTTGCGGCATTATTCCCATTTCAATGCAGTTGAGAGCGGACTCAACAATATTCACAGAAACGGTATATTTTCCTCTAAAAGGCAAAATTTCTTCAGTTTTGAGAATGTGCCACAAACCGTCACCATACTTTTTGGTTATTTTGTTTTTCTTGACATCGTACATAGTAACAAATGGGTTTCGAGCATAATTTTGATCTACATGAAGCACAATATTTTAATTTTAGTCAACCTTTTGAGAACTGACTATTTTTCCTGCTTTTGAATCTCGAATGGAGGAGGAACTGATTTTATTTTTTTAGGGTGACACCTCAGAATTGTTTAGCTCAGTATAATACTGAGGAGCATGTTTTTTTGCTGATATTCGTCCAACTAAACTAGGTGGTCTTCTGGAAGGACTTCTTTTAGCTGGACTGGCAGTTGAGTTAATCATCGATGAAGAATTGATCTGTTCGGATTGACCTGCTTGCTCAACTAAACTTGGTGCAGAGGATTGTACTTTGTTTGATTGCAGTAGGGAAGGATTTTCATTTTGAGCCCCAGTAGTCGCATTTGCTTCCACCTTGGAGTCTCGATGAATCTAACTAACAGCTTACTGAGAAAGGGGTGTTTGTCCAGCCATCGCTACAGCTTGTTAAGAAGCCTATTTGCTATCTTTTGGAACCTCTTCTATTTGTTAAAATTTAGTTTCCTCTTTTGCAATTTATTAACCAGCCTTTTCCAATTTTTGTACATTTGAGGAACTTATTATTCCCTCCTGCTTGACTTAGGGCTATTACTTGGGTTTTGCTTATAAATGAGGTTTTTCACTCCCTACCTACTGCTGAGTTTATTATTTTGGCTTCTATTAATCATTTACCTTCTCTATTTCTTGTTCTATTTCTCCAATAGCCACTTTTTATTTTTAGTTTTACTGAGTAGGGATGGGCTCAATCTTCTTTTCAACTTGCTCAGGCCGCCCCTATTATTTTTTTAACTCCTCAGCAGGAGTTCCTTATTTCAATGATACAGTCTGTTATGGCTGTTAGTTGGTCTACTTGAGCTCTTTGGCAGGCGTTTATTGAACTACTTTAGTGACTTCTTCAGGTTTGACTGTTTCAACATATTCCTTAACCTCAGGAATAGACTCATCGGCAGCTGCACCATCTCTAAGTTCAATCTTGTCAACACTTTATCCAACTTTTACCGTCTCTATGTTCTCCTCGACAACTTATTCATCAGGTTTTCCAGAAACAGGCAGTAGTTACTACTGTACTTCCTCTACAACCGCTTCATTATGCACATCAGCTTCCTACTCGATTATTTCTGGTGTATTTTCAATATTTTCCTCTGCCACCTGCAAAGTGTTCTACAAAGTTTGCTCCTTTCCTTCGATACAAATATTCTGCTAAAGCTAATTATACACTTTTTAAACAGCTGGGTCATATACTTTTGCCTATTATTTTGCATGGAAATTGGACTCCAAATGTTTTGGCTAAGTTTTTATTTTTTGTTATTGGGCTGTGACTGGTTGATTCTCTGTTTTTACTTTTTGTTGCAACTTTTAAGCAGACTTTGTTTCACTCATCACTTTCTGCTCAGTTAGCTCAACCTCAACGGATTTTCCGTTTTAGATCTCTTTATGCTCGGATGGTGACTTAGCGTCTGTCTTATTGTCAAATTTTATCGACTCAACTCCTACTGCCACCTCTGTTTTGACCTTTTACCTATCAACTTTCTGAGTTTTCTCTGGCTCTATTGCAGCAACTTAAGCCTTCTCTGATTGTTTTGAATATTCTTTTTGTTCGGCTTCAAGTCTAACTGGAGAGCTTTCTGTCTTTTTCGGCTGTTGTTCAACTGTTGACTCAGATTTTGGGATATCTTTAGTTGGCTGAGGAAGTTGCTGTTGGGATGACTTTTTTGACTTTATTTAATCTGTTTGCATGGGCTAATCGACAAACAATTTGTTGAGGGGGACTGCAACGACCTAGTTGAATACTTGGTTGGTGAATGTTTTCTCCTTTTTGGGGGGAGCAACTACAACTTAGTTGATTACTTGATTAGTAAATGTGTTCTCCCTTTTCTCCTTCACTGGTTCAGGTTACTTTTCAGGGACATCGATATTGATCTCAATAATCTTCTTGATGCTTAGCTTCCTTCTCTGTATTTTTTTGTTTTCATGGCCCTCAACGGGCTCTTTTTGCTTTTGTTACCTCTCATTCGATAAAAAATTATCTACCTTCGTTCTCATGTCAGCTTCTTCTGAAGCAGCTTGCTTTATCTTAGATTCTGTTATTTTATCTTCTTTGTTTCTCAGCTATTTTCCTGATGTTTTCTTTTCCACAAGCTCCCCTCTCGATTTGTTCTTGTGAGAATCACTAGAGTGGACTTCTTCAGTTTGCCTCACCCTGTTCACTGAGCCAGTTGGCTTTCTGCTTTACTTACTGTCCTTGTCTTAATTTGAACCTTTCTTATTCACAGGGCTTTCATTATCCTGAATTTTATGACCTTCAGCACTGCTGAACTAGTTTTTGATTGGAGGAAAAGCAATATCTTAATCCTGTTTTTTCCGATCAGAATCTCCCACCTTTCCACTCTTTTTGGACTCGATCGTTCCCATATTCTTTTTGGAAGTGACTCCTAACTTCTTATTCAAAATATATAGTTTCTCCACGTAATTTTTTTATTCGTGCTTCAAAGCGTCAAGGAGAGTTTCGTACTTTCTTTTTTCAGCTTGCAACTTTTTGTCATTCAGGTCTTTCGGGCCTTAATCCTGATCGATGTTGTACTTTTTGTAGAGCATCTTCTTTTATTCCTCATTCAACTCGTGGGGAGTAACGATTTATGATATGTTGAGCTCGTCCTCGATGAGTTTGTCAATATGGTTTGGCTTTTTGGAAGGAGATTCTTTCTTGTTCTTTTTCTTGACTGAAAGTGATCTTTTGGGCTGAGTTATGGGAGGAATTTAGACGAACTCATCAACAAGTTCCTCTTCCTATTCTGAGTTGAACCTTCTTTTGATGTTCTAACTTTTCCTTTAGGTAACCTTCCTAACTCTCTCTTTGTGCTGCTTGCTTTATATCTTCTGTCGCTTCGCCATCTCCCTCATCTCGTACAAGGCCGAAGAGTAGATCTGATGATAGGTTTTGACGGCTGGAGGCAAGGGCTTATCTTCTTGTTGGGCCATCATGAGACTCTTAGGCACTCTGTTGCTGAGATCGTATCGATGGTTGGGAGTAAGCTGGTTTTCCTCAGTGAGGCTATTGATAATAATTTCCTTATCAGCTGTCTTGTAGCCCTAGTGCATAGAGATGTGGGGTAGCTTTCTTTCGCGTTGGGGTGTGTTTCCGTTGCTGGTTCCCCTTTTCTGGTAATTTTTGAAGAACTTGTTTTTTTATTGCTGCTCGACATTCGTGCTAAACTCAAATGCTGATAATGTTTATCCCTTCTTTTTAGCCTCCATAATTTCAATAATGTTATCAGACTGTCTTTCAATTTTGGGCCACATGTTGCTTTTAATTTTGCTGAATAAAAGAATGCCATCGACAAATATTTCGAAGGCTCCCAATCGGGGGAAGTAGACCTCCTCTTCCTTGTGGGTGTCGAAGTACTTGTTGTGAGCATTATTTTTGGTGACCCTGACGAAATGTTTGGGGACTTATTTGGGGCGAATGATGAGGTTATCACCTAGTTTTATTTTTTGGAGTGTATGATCCCTGATTTGATGGAAGTAGTAAAGATACTTTTCTTCATCATGCTGAGAGCACCAAGCATGCTGGTGGCAATCAATACAAAACTCAATCTCTACCAAAAGTTGCATTAATAAAAATATATAATCGCCTCTAGATTCTATCATCCCTGCTGCAATATCAATACTATCAGTCATACTCACCATATCTATAAAAGAAATATTGAATAACAACTATGGCATATCTTCTCCTGCCCTCCTCCCGATTAGCAGTCTACCTTGCATAAAACAAACAGCTCAAAGTGCTCCCGATTCGAGCAGAAGACTACGTCCTCAATCCTCATTAGGAGCCTGTCATCGCAACTACCTCTCTCAAAACTCTCACCTTCTATAAAGCTCAGTAACTCCTAGCCGCAGAACCAGGCAAAGCCATAAACAGTCTTGCTCAGGTTCAGTTCAACAAGAAGCTGGAAGGACTGGCGGTGGACAAGGCTGGAACTTACTTTGTGTCTGACAAATTTGGGGACATATATACAGTCAACAACAAGTATGAACAGAAGTACATGAACTCCAACCTGGGAATTCCTACTCTACTCACCCACATCAACGTCAACGACAGGAGCTGTCTAGTAGTTGGAGACTAATAGACCAGGATCAAGGTGTACAACCAGCATCGAATGCATGAAATCATCGCATTCTGGTTCCTCATCAGAAGAGTCCCTCTGCAGCTGATCCAGACCAGCCCGGATATGCTGGTGATGTTGGCCAAGAAGCAAAACCAGATAAATATCCAAATGCACGAATAAATGGATTAGTTTGTGGAGCTTTATGAGTTGCCGGTAAGTCATTTGTGCGACAGTGAGTTCACAGGCAAGATGTTTTTCCTCAGCAAATAAAAAGACGAACATGGAGAGTGCAAGTACCAGACCCTGGCACATTCAAAATCAGGTGCTCTGTACCTGCTGAAGCTGTTCAGTGAGAAGATACAGATCATACTTTTCCGGATAGTCAATGGAGCCTATGAGTATCAGAATACCCATGATGTTTAGATCGACAAGGATGAATGGGACTATCTTTACGGAGAGGGAATAACCCACAACAGCAAGGAAACTATATTGATTACCTATGGAAAAATGTCGGCCTTAGACGAAAAGGCAGAGCTAACTGTTGAGCAGAAAGAGCTAAAGCAACAGGGCAATTATTTCAAGTCTGAGATTGGCAAAGACTAATACTTACTGGCCTACGAACTATGATTGAAGTATCTATAGCACAACTAATAAGATCACTGTTTTCCTAAAATTTATGCCTTCCTTTATTTAAGGTACTCCTTTAGGCTTTGGTCCTTGAACTGATATATGCTTACTGTCAACAGCTCCTCTGCTTTTTCCTTATCCTTTTCAGCCTATAGCTGGGCCTTCTCCAATATCGAGTCCGCATACTCCCTTAGTTCGTATTTGTTTCCTTCAAACTATTCCCAACATTCGAAGGCTTTTTTGATCCACTCCTCTCTCTTGCCTTCCGTATTCATCGAAGCCAGCAGGCAGTAGGCCTTTGCCTGGTTTTTGCTGTTACCATTGTTTTGGACATAATCGTCGCTTTGCTCAATGAACTTATCAATGGTGGTGACTGCTTAGAGCAGGGCTTCCTCCGCCTCTTTTTTATTGTTGACAGTGTATTGCAGGAAGCCATAATACCTGTAGATCTGGTAATACTGGAGGACAGGAGGGATCAAAGATTACTCCAGAACCTCCATCGCCTCTTCCAAGCATTTTATTGAGTCGTAGTAGTTTTGGCATTGTTCATGAATCTTGGCAATCTGAGTCTTGCAGCTAGCCAGCAGCATTCTGAGGTTATCTGATTTCTTCGTGACCGTAGAGTTAACCTGCTAATAAAAGTCCTCTAAGTGCCTGATCTACCCCTTCGCCTCAACCAAAAATTTGTATATTTTGAAGTAGTATAGGTTGTCAATGACGTTGTTAGATTCCTTGATTAGTTTGCTGAACACACTCATATCCCTGCTCTTGAGGAAGGTGTCCGTAAGCTTTGTGAACTCCACATCAACCTATTTGTCTGGCCTGACAACAGTGAAGCCGTATCTTAGCTGTTTGGTGGCAGCGAGGGTGAGTGCTCTTCTGAGGTGCTGCATTGATATGATATGTTACTATTTGTCAACTGTGCTATAATCCGAATTAAATATTAACATGGATACCCGATAGAAGAGCAACCAGCCCATGGAGGCCACCTTCAAGAAGCAGGAAGACAGCAAGCTGACTGACTCCCTTATCTACAACATCATCAAAAAGATAGAGCTTAAGTTAGCCATGGAGGAAAAATACGAGGAGGCCAGAATCCCCATCATCAAACAAATACCCCAGAGCTTCGGGAGGTACCTATACACTCCCTACTGCATCGGTTACTTTTCAGCAGCAATGGCCGTCTTGATGTACCTTCGCTTCAAACGTACCCGCTTTATAACACAGACCAACAGCCCCTGAAATTTCAGTCCCTGCTTCCTCACATGGTCATCGCCTTCACGATCAACCAATTTTCCCGGTACAATGGACTCATAAACCTCAATCCCTAGATGAAGGAGGAATATCGGCTCTACCAGCGAACCTCTAAGTAGATTATAGAGGAGAAGAAGAGGAGGCTCAACCTGGCAGACTACTTCAAAGACAGTCAACTGATAACTTCTGAGAAGCTATTGAAAATGCTAAGGTATAGGCCTCTATATTGATCATTTATAAGACTGACTGATAAGATGCTCAACTAGCCAGCCACCCTCACCTTCACATCCCACGAATAATGGGAGTTGCAAGACATCATCTATAGGTTCACCAAGGACTCTGGCTCGATTCGTACCAATCACAAGAGCGGAGGAAAACAACTAAAAGAATAGATTGTAAACTATATGAGGCAGTCCTCAAAGCTACTGGATGAGAGGACACGCTCACTTGAATAGGTCCAAGATCTTTTCATATAAAAGAGCTGTTTCACGGTCAAGACCAAAAGAGAGGGGTATGTGATGACTAAGAACGAGGTATACGAAAGTATAAAAAAATTGAGAAGCCTTCTTTAGGAAAAAGACAGG
>Ga0100378_1005559_pt1 | contig 11537 bp, 11 predicted proteins | sample CryGeymeta201502_FD_81535 | JGI IMG/M metagenome (GOLD analysis project Ga0100378, IMG submission 81535) | Groundwater microbial communities from Crystal Geyser aquifers in Utah, USA - Crystal Geyser metaG 2015-02 | ecosystem: Environmental > Aquatic > Deep subsurface > Groundwater | place: USA...
AGTAGTTCCAAATCCAAAGTGTTTGAGCAACTTGGACTCAGCATGATATAGGTCGAAGATGCGGTCATTCGCCTCTCCTAGATTGACATCAACGTTCCTCTCAAGACCAAACACATCAACGGCATTAGCAAAATGTACGCTATAGAATCCTTTGTTGGTATTGCTTCAGGCCTCAACATATTAGGTAACCCAGCTCAGTTCATGAGTTAGTTTTAAGCAGGCAGGAACAGAGGAGGTGTTTTACCTTTCTGCAGATCTATTGTTGCAGGAATCAGTAACAGTCTCAGCAAAATTATCGGAACCATTGGCAGTGGTTTTAGCGAGCTAACCTTTGACAAATAATTTATGAGGAATCGAATCAGAGACAAGAACAGGAAGGCTTAAAATTTTGGGCAAGGTTTGAAGATAGGCTTGATGGAATTCGCTTACAGTTTGAAAAGTGGAATCACAGGCCTTGTCGAACAGCCAGCCTTAGGATATCAGGAAGAAGGCGGGGTTGGAGTTTTAAAGGGAACTTTATTCGGAATAACTGGCCTAGTGACCAAGCCAGTTACTGGATTAATTCTGGCAATTTCTAAAACAATTTAAGGGATTAACTCAACCATAACTTTTCTGGACTACACTAATTTATTGGGAAGAGACCTTATAACTCGTCCTTTATATCATAAGTTCAAGATGGTTCGTCCATACAAGAGTGAAGACGAGCTAGCCTACAACATTCTTCTCAATTGGTACTAATATGGGTAGGTTGAGCTTGTAGGAAGCTATCTTTGTGAGCACGATGATGACGACAGTGTTTCAGAGCTCCTGATAGTCACATGTTCAGAGCTGATCTTGATTGACTTGCATGAAAAGGATATTGTACTGAAACTGAAGATGGAAAGATTGATGGCGACTGGTAAATTTTTATAGGGTGTGGTTTTGTACTTCCACAGCGACAATCCTGACGATAGCCAAGACGAGCTGGTGTTCAAGATGACAAAGGACAGAATGGCTCGTGAGAATTTGTACTGGACCTTGAAGTCATTCATCAGTCTTTACAGTCAAAATTGATTGTATGTATGGTTGTATAATAATTTTAGATAGAGGTTTCAACCATATGATTGAGACTGTGCTTCAAATTGAAAACGGAGCATATCCCTTTGACGAGGATGTCACTGGGGCTGCCATCATCAAGGTCCAGGATATTCAATCATTTACCTCTCTACGGATTCTCCAAGAAAAAAGGAGTTAGATGCAAGCAAAAGCCAAGCTACTTGACAGTGCCTACCTGATTCGACTGCTGAAGGTCTATCAGTAGGATCTTAACCTCCACTATCTCTACGAATTTGTCCCATACTCTTTGAAGGGCTATATCAGCAAAACTTACCTGATCGGAAAGCAGTAAATAGCTAACATGAACATTCGTCTGTTTCTCAAAAAAATAAGCTCGGAACTGATGATGTTGATCTCTTACTTGGTTCGCATGAAAATTGAGGTATAACTCAGTATCGATAATATTGGCTTCACAAAAGATGAGAAGTTAAAATTGTTTATGAACTCCCGCTGCAAAATGGGGAGAAAAACAGAACTCACTCTCATCGCTTTCTACAACCAATGCAAATAAAAAATAATCTAGTTCATCTAACAGCAATTTGAAAACAAGTATTAAAACATAGCACCTAGTCAAGAATAACCCCCTAACTTCCAAATCAAGGGCAACCGGTTAGTATTTCCAACAGTCCCCCTTAATTAGTCTATGCTTGGAGGCGAAGATTCATTTATGAGATAGAGTGAGGGCTATAGTGTGCCTAACTCTTGTGAATCTGGGATATTCAATTCTAATTTGTTTGAAAACAATCGGAAGGCCTCAACAGCCAGCTGTATCAATCAGCCTCAGCAAGATAAATTCGATAGAACTGCTTTTTTGAGACAGACACAATCACCAAAGTATGGAAGGAGCATGAACTTCAGCTAGGCAAAATATTCAACACGTAGCTCTCGAAAACCTCAGAAAGCTCATAAAAACAGCTTCCAGTTTGGAAATACAACACCTCGAAATGATCGTTTCAGCACAACCAACAACAACTATGAAGACAAAGACGATGATGCAAAATCGTTCACACATTCAAGGTCGATTCGGATATAATTTGAACAGAAACTGGATCCTAATCAAAAAAAGAAAAGAAAAGATTCCTACAAAGTCAAAGTCACCTCTTTTCACGAATACGAAATGGATGATTGTGACCCCAGATAACTTTTCGGTAAAAATCCAGAAAGAAACTAGGATATTTTTTAATTCTTTACAAAAAAGGCTCAAAACTTCAACAAGCAAAAGAACAACACTGAATAACAAGAGCCGTATGACGATAACGATGATGCTTATTCTGAGCCACCTCTTTTCATGAGAAAGGAGTCTAACAACAACGACAATGCTTATGCTGCAACTACAGTCAGCAGCGCTCGTAATTTATAGGAAAAGGTTCGTTTGGCCAAAGAGAAGGCTTCCAACGTTTTGAACCGCTACATGAAAGCTAAAAAGATGTCTTCGATGGGGCAATGATCTCTTCTTACCTTAAGTTATAGTTAGTAAATTTATGAATTCAAACATCGAAAACAAACCGATACACGAAAATAAGAATAGTGCTGCCATCTCGAGGAATATATAATATGAGAAACTCTTCAGAAAAAGTCAAATCAAAGAATCATAAATACTGATGGGAGTATGCTGCTCTCGGCACCTGCAGTGCATTGGAACTGGAAATGATCTATCACCTTATGTCGAAAGCGACTCACTTTCAATAAATTCTGACTTATTGAAGGAAGTATAGCCAAAGGATATAAGCAGTGAGCCTTTGTTTGACTACAAGACTAAACCTGAAGTCGACATGCTAGCTCAGATCAATATCAAAAAGAAAAAATATGAAAAAATGATCTAAGAGTAAATAGCTGTTGACATAGGCAATAGAATAAACTGAGGGAATAATAAAAAAAAGAACGGATTAAAAAGATCCAGGAAGAGGCCAGATTAGCCCTGTAGAAGAGTAAGAAAATTCCGCAAAATAAGAAGGCGAAGTGGGGGCACTCGGTATTTGAGGATAGAAAGGAATAGAACGAATAAAATCGAAAGGATTCACCAGCTGTTGAAGAAAAGTCAATAGCAAAGTCTCAATAGAAAAGAAAAATAGTGATGAAACCAATAAATGAAAGAATAGCAGAATACAGAAAATAAGAGCTCAGGAAAAGTACAGATTATTTAATTTAGTAAAATCGGCTTAAAATTTCAGAAAACCTCACAGAGAAGATCTTGACATAGAGTAGTGCAATGAAAAAATCAAAAATAATGCTGAAACTATTATGTCAAAGATGAAACATGAAAAGAAAAAACTGCAGTAAGAACACCTTATCAGACAGGCAAAAATCAGAGCGATCCAAATACAATCCTTGAAGAAGGTTTAACAAGGTGGTAAACGGCCTTTAGGAGATGGAGAACAGTTTTCCTTGGGAGATAGCCAATACTCAACATTTTAAGCTCGAGCTTAAGGAAGGAAAATGTAAAAAAAGAAGAAAAAAGGCAAACAAAAACCTTTGCCTCCTCCTTCCTTGATGGAAACAAAAAAATCGAAAGATTCCAGAATGACCAAGCGTTCAAATAATGCAAAAAAGTAGAATGAAAAGACTGTTCCTAGAAGCAAAGCTGCCTAATCCAATAGAAGCATGTAACAATAAGTTGTTCATCAATAGCAACCCAAAGGTCCTTTTTATGTGTGGAATATGCCCATACTACCTGAAGACCTTGAAAAGCTATAGAAGCCTTCAAAAGATGTGTTCATGAACATTGATCGTTTCAACTATAAGCAGGGAAAAACTTTCAGAGAATAGGCTAACTAATACTTAGCTCGTAAGATGGAGAAAAAGCATGAAGAGAATAGGCAAAAAACAAAATAACAAGTTTTTTTAGATGAGGTCGAAAGGAAAAAACAAAAACTGGAAGAATAGTACATTAAGTAAAATTGTCCGGCTATGAACTAAGTTGTTTGGAATGAGGATTAAATTTTCAGACCTAATGTCTTGTAGAATTTTCACTTTTTCTGCAACCAAGGCTCCTTATTCTGATTCTTTGTAATTATTTTGGAAAATAAATAATGATCAGTTTCACTGAGAAGGATCACTATGAAAAGCCGATGGGCAGTAATTCTGATAAAAAGGAGTCCAAAGCACCTCTTCAAAAGTACAACTCAGAGCCCAAATTCACAAGTTTGAAGGATGAAATCATGAAAATCCCAAAAGTGAAGCAAATATTGCAAAAAGACAGGTTCGTGTATGCTCAGGATATAGAGAAAAGAATTTAGTTGTTGGGCGGCGTAAAGAATGAAAATTTCGAAGAAAAGGAGGTGATGGATCTTCATAGTATGGGGAAGAAGGTGTAAAAGAAAACAAGAAGGCATAAGACTAACTTCAAAATACCCTTGACCAGGAAAAATGTTGCATCACTGAGCAACCTAATGAAAGACCACATTGTCAAAAATCAGGTCTACAAAAACTAGGAAAAAATATTCCTGAAAGACTACGAGAAGAATGCTCCCTTCGACTTGGAAAAAATGAAATTCATGGACGACTTGAACCCACTAAAAAAAAAGTATAAGGAGCGATATCCTGACTTCAAAGAGGGAGTATTGTCGAAGAACAAATTGGTTTTGGAACATGTTATTTTGAATAGAAACTTGAAGCGATAAATGAAGCTTGACCAGAAACTAATGAGCAAATAAAATGGCAAAAAAATATTTGATGCTGTCAAATGAGCTATGCTATTATAGGACTTACTGTCAGTAAATTTGATACAGATTGAAAGTTTTATATTCTTAAAATAAGATTGAGTAATGGGAGACGACGATAGAGATCTAAGCGCCCCCAGTATGCCCAGCATGCCAAGCGTCCCCCTCAAAGTGAGGATCGCCCAAATGTGGGTTGAGAGTCCTGCCAAACTCATCGCCATCATTGTGGCAATCGTCCTCGGAATCCTCGGAATCATTTTCCTCATTCTATGGTTCACTGTTTTCGAGCCAAACAGAGACAACAACGGGCCTAACGCTACTCACGCTCTAGCTATGACAGGAGGGCAGTTCCTACACTTGAGAGGAGTTCATGCTTGATCGTTCAAGTCAATATCTTATTCATATCCAGATACAAATATTAGAGAGAGGTAAATCTTGATCACTATTAATCCGATTCAGATCCTTGATTGATTGGACCTGAGCGATGGTCAATAGAAGATTGGAAAGATTTGTTTTGTTTTGTTTGGAGTCTGTTTTGCAAAGACTTGCTACCAGCCGAAACAAAACTATTATTCTGTTTTTGCTTTTACCTAATATTCTTTGTCAGAATAGCTCTCTCTTCTTTTAATTCACTAACCTCTTTCAGTAGTTATTCAAAGTCTGAGATTCCTGAAAAACCGGCTTATTCGAGAGGTTCCAACTTTTCAATATTGATTTTGTCGACACTCTCGCTTTTGAGTGCTTCACTGTTTTCTCTTTTGCGAATTTTGGAGTGTTTGAAGATGAACTTGGCAAGGAATTTATTAATTTATTTTTACTCTTTCTACTTGGCTTACAACTGTCGCTTAAACATCATCATCATAGCTTTGTTATTTCTCGAAGGAGCAACCCCCTTTTACTAGCCTTTGGGTAAATGAAGAGCCTCACTTTCTGCCATGATCTTTGCAATGAAGTCAGAATGGTTGTCAGGATAGAGCCTCTGATGTTAGTTCAGACTATTGTAGCGGATCTATTCCAGCATCTTTTGAGCTTTTCTCTATGCTTGCTAACTATCAAACTCCCAGGAATTCAGAATGTTGGTAACATCGAGTTCAGCAAAATCAATGTTTTATTCTTATTACTCTTCCTAGTTTTAATCGATGTAGGATTCAAGCAAGTCAGGGGCAAATAAATTTCGGCAAAGGTAATCATATTCCACTGCAAGCTAATCAACTGTACGCTTTGAGCCAGTCCTTTCTTCGAATTTTTGTTTGAACTGCTTTCCCATTGAGATGGTTTAACTGTTGTAAGAACACACTTACCCTTCACAAATGCAGTCCATCAATGTATGGAGCTCTTTGACAGACCAGCTATCCAGCTCGGGCTACTCTTGGTCTGTACTCTTCAGAACATAATAATTTGAGCATGGAGGCCTGAGTTGCTCTCGGCCAATTTATTTTGAAGACCACCCTGCGAAACAGGACACACAGTACACTTTATACGAAGGCTATTTTATCTTCTTCTTATCCTCTGAATTTGGAGGCACTTCAGCAATGATCTTTGTGAAGGAATTGAGGTCATTATGGCAATAGTCACAAACATGTGCCTCCAAGTTTGTGATGAGATCTATTTTTTTATGAGAAAATAGCGTAGAATCGTCCTGGTACTGGTAACATACTGGGAATTACTTGGACTTGCCTTGCTAATCTTCAATAGAATCAGAGTTACTCATCTTCGTAGCTGCTGCAATTATAAAGACTATACGATAAGCAATATTTTGCACTTCGATTTTATAAACCGCCTACAATCAGATAAATCATTTTTTGTTTATCTTCGGGTTTGTGAAGCCTTTGATTTTTTATAATAATGCAGACAAAATATGGGGAGCAAGCTATCTTCATCAACCGCCCCAAAAAAAACAGGCATTACCTTGTTTAAAAAACACCCACAAATCACTCACAGCCGAAATCTCACCGCTACCTAAATCTTCGGAGAAGTCAATAAAAGGAAACAACCACCAAACTACCTGAAAGTCAGCTTTTTAAATCTCAACTGTTGCAAATAGTTTCATCAACTAAGAATAGAATAGCTAAAGAAGAGGTCTCATCAGCAAGGCATCAAAATGTGCTCCTGAATGTCAAACAGTTGAAAAAATCAAATCTACGCCTGGACCTAAAAAACCGACCTTAACGGTCATATCGTCAACTGTCTCAAGTCAATGTCGCTTCTGATCGAATCAAGGAAACCCACCAGGATTCAAGCGGGGGTCGTAAAATAGTGTTTCCCTTCGACTCTATAGAAAGGCAAAATAATCAAAGATCCAACGTTTGGAAGGAAAAGAACTAACGATACCTGCGAAACAGCACTTCTTCAAAGAAAGAATCAAACCAGATGCTTAACTTTAAGCCAAAATATCGGTCGCTTAATCGAAGCTCATTTGAGATAATGAAGCCAAAAAACAATGAAACTATCAAAAATGACTTCATTGAGGGGTTTGTGAAATAAAAAAAGTTAGGAAAAGGTGGATTTGCAGTTGTTTGGCAGGCTCTCTAGTTGAAGAGTAACAAAAGATTTGCAGTAAAAGAGATAGATGCTCTCAACATTTACCAAACCCATTTGACAGAGATCAACTTTAGTACTTTCTTTTTTAAGGATGGAGCTCCCAAGAAGAAATTTTAAAGTCATCCTGGGATCCGATCTCTGTTGACCCTCTATAGCTACCACATTTCAGGGCAGAAAGCCTTTATTGTATATGAGCACTGTACTGCTGCATTGGGATAAATTTTATTTGACATTTACTAGGAAAACGATATAGAATAGGGTAAACCAAAGCCATAAACTTCTTATATCGTCACTCATCGGCCGCTGTACAACTAACTTTGCGATAGTTGCCAATTCCTGAAAAATCTGATCTATCAGGTAACCCAGGCTTTTGCACTTCTTGAGGAGTACAATATGGTCCATTCAGACATTAAGACATCCAACATTCTCATCAACATCAGCTAAGATAAAAAAAGATATTCCTTCAAACTCATTGACTATGGCTCCAGCTTTTACTTCTAAAATCTTAGCCAATACAGGCTAGCCACCCCTGAGTACATGCCTCCATAAATGATCAACTATCTTAACAAAAAGAAAGGTCAGCCCTATTGCAACGATATCCTCGATTTCACAAAGGACTATTGCAATATTTCTGCTATTGACATGTGGGGATTGGGCTGTGTATTGCTAGAAATAATCCATGGAGTACCCTTGTGGTTGAATACCAAAGTTCGGATCAAAGCTGGCTCAGAGTAAAAAGTGGTTTGTGGAAAATTTGCAACAGATAGCAGAGCTTACATATAAATTCTGCAAAAGTAGTTAGAGTTGATCAACAACATAGACGATTTTCTCATTGAGGAAGTACTGATAGCATTACTTAGAACTATACCGGAGTTGCTCTAGACGGAAAACTTCGACTGTTGATCCGCAAGATGTTAGAACTAAATCCAAAGTCCCGCATTCGTCCACAGGAGGTTCTCTAGATATTGAGGTAGGATTGTGAGTATAATTATTTGTGATTATTTTAGTAATCATTTCCTGACCTCGTCTTCGTATTCATCTTCATGCCCTTCGCAGGCTCTTTGAACTGCATACATAAATTCTTACATTCCACTACTTTATTGATCAGGTCTTGCTTGAACTAAAAATCCTGCATGTTGATATTCTTGAGGTGATAACCCTGCTTCATTCCATTCACTACCTTAATCATTGCTTACAGAAATGAAAAACGATCCAGCTGCTATTGGATGTAAAGTCGTATGCTAGACTGCTTTGGAACTTCTACCCTCTGAATATAGGTCGGGTGGTGTTGGCGAATTTGTAAAAGTATTCTGCTATTTTAGTGCCCTTGGGATCAGAAACCGGGTTGATGCCTACCTCCATTCGATTAATGAACTGGAAGAAGGGTTCCAGAAGAGCTCCGTACATCAGGCGACATCTGATTTTCTTACCCATTGATATTAATTATAATTGAACGAGATCATCTTTTTTTTTTCTTTCCCTTCTTGGAGGCTGCCTCCTTTTCCAGTCTAATGATCTCCTTTTGTTGCTTGAGCTGTTAGGAAGCCAGGAACTATGTCCATTCTTCATCTAGTTGGGCTTTCTTGGTTTTGATGTTAAGTTCGATCGCCTAACTTCTGAGTTTTTTGGTCTGCTTGTTGAGAAGAAGCACTCCTGAGATATCTTCCTCTCTTCTCATTCGCTTTCTCTCAATAAATTCCATGTATCTCTAGTCGTCGTAATCTTGCTTGTTCTTGATGAGAGCATCCTGAATTAAGACCACATCATCAATGTTCATTTCAGGGTTGTTGTCGATGTCCAAACTAACTAAGTCAGTGAATACTTGATTATGGTAGAGTTGTTTTCGATCATCTCTCTGAGCTTTTTGCTGCAGTTGCCATCCAATCCTGTATTACTGAGGTTAAGAGACAAAAGTGTGTCATTTTTCACCAAAGCCTCAACTAAAGCGTCAATACCTAAATCAACACATGCCTACCTTTATAATTGACTGTATCGCTTTGCCCACGAATCAGAGGATTTCCTTACAAGTCAATCAACCTGACAGACTCATTTTCTTCAATCAGCTTGGCTATCTGAATCAACGTCTAAGGACCTAGTTGATTTCCTTCCAGTTCTAAGCGCTCAAGATGATCATTTTTTGTTAATTTTTCAGCAACCTCAATTCCCTCGACATCTGTCAGCCTTTTTCTACACATCGTCAGGCCCTTGAGAGAACCATTGTTTTGAACATTGGAAATAAGAACCTTGATTTGAGCAGGTCTTAGATCCATGCCTGAGGTTGTGAATTCTAGATTGGTGGTATTGGTATTGAGATCATTAATCATATGTCCGAAGCGACCTAAATCGGAAGGAAAGTACCACTGAGAGTATTAGATTAGTTTTATTCCTCTCGCCTCCTTCTTTCCTATTCCTCTCTCCTTCGGAGCTCCTTCCGTTTCTAGTCTTATCTCATCCTCATCAAGGAAGCATTTTGTCTTTACTGTTCTTCTTTGAGTTTTCGTTGCTTTTCCTCAGCATTTCTCTTCTCGAGCTCTTTGAGTGCCTTTTGTCTTCGCATCTCCAACACTCTGGTGGTGTTGGGCTCGATGACATTGTACATTTTTTTCGGTCGTTCTTGCTCGTTTAAATCCATATTTGAAACTTAATTATAAAGGCAAGATCTGCAGTTCTAAAAATACTTGGAAAACTGGGTATAATTGATTAATCATATTTTCACTATTTGGAACGAGGGAAAAGTAATCCTAATTTATTTAATTTATGTATAAAAGTTCTTCAAAGCAGAATCTATCACTTGGAAGTCTGGCCTTGAGCAAAAATAGGCAAATACTTCTCAATAAGCTCAAATTACGAAGCAACAAACATTGTTGCGATCACAGTATTCCTTCGTTGCGTATTCGATAGCTTAAAATAGAGTACAGTCAGAGGGTAGACAAGTATCTTCTAGACTTGCATAAGTGGAGAAAGTAAAGTAAATAGGCCAAATTGCAGGGGACCTATGATGAAAATTGCAGAATTTTCATCAGTCTCAGGAAACAAAAGTCATAGTATCGTCTCAAGATGCTCGAAAAAAAGAAATCATCTTGCCACAAACTAGCTCCTCTGACTGAACGAAACAGCAATCATGGGAAGCAGCCATATTTTCCAAAAGTAGCTCCATAGCTCAAGCCAGGGGAAATAAAGGCTGATGAATGCAGTGGTTGATATTAGTATATCATAATTGTGATTAAATATTGTATAATGTACAGGCATATTGGAAGGGTTTGGACTCTTGCCAAATTCTGTACTCTATCGAATAAAATATACGGAATAGCTTCAAAGATAGGTGGAGCTAGTTAGGAGGCTCTCTACGATAAATACACAAATTTCAAAAATGATGACCTTATGAACTTTAAGGAAGTCGTCTACAAATCAGATAACAAGCTTCCGGGAGTAAACATACTGACAACCAAGGAGGAGTGCGAGAAATGCGTGGATATTTTAATGAAATCAGATGCTGTAACAGCCTGGGATACATAAACTATAGACTTGGATATCAAGCAAGAAGCTCCTGTAGGAAAGGGAAAGATACTGTGTGCTTCGTTTTTCGCAGGACCTTAGTACAATTTCGGTCGAGGCCCTCGAGTATTCATAGATAATTTTGGCAAGAATGCTGGGCTGTTGAATTACTTCAAGGCCTATTTGGAGAGCTAGAAGCATAAAAAAATATGGCACAATTATGGGTTCGATCGCCATGTGTTCTACAACCACGGTATCGATGTCAAAGGTTTTGGAGGGGATACTATGCATATGGCTCGGTTGTAAGACTCTAGCAAATTATTTGGAAAGTATTCTTTAGCTTAGCTCACTAAAGAAAACAAAGGAAATATATAAAAGGTAATTAAAAAGCGTGTTGTTACATAAAAGGATGGCTGGAAAGAAGAGGCAATTACCAAATAAGCGATAGGCCAAGAATCAGACAAAAGGTCGGTTGAAGAACTGAAATAAAAAATTTCCAACCTTGAAAAATATTTCGGATATTACAAAGAAGGATTTCAATTATAAAAACGAAAAATGTAAGTGATATTTGGAAGGAAAAGAGTATTGAAAAATGGAAATCAGGGAATAACATACGAGTATCCAACAACTCTCACTCTCCACACCAACAAATAGTACCTAAGGGATTGGATTCACTATGCCGTTCTCGACAGCTAGTCAACCTATTATCTCTATCATGTTCTGAAAAGTAAATTGGCTCTATTAAAA
>Ga0100378_1005561_pt1 | contig 11537 bp, 17 predicted proteins | sample CryGeymeta201502_FD_81535 | JGI IMG/M metagenome (GOLD analysis project Ga0100378, IMG submission 81535) | Groundwater microbial communities from Crystal Geyser aquifers in Utah, USA - Crystal Geyser metaG 2015-02 | ecosystem: Environmental > Aquatic > Deep subsurface > Groundwater | place: USA...
AAAAACCGAAAAAATATGCTGGTATTAAAATTTTTCCAAAAATAACAGATTATAGCTCAGTGACAAAAACTATTTGCTGATGAGGGAGGACCTCATCTGTTCATAAGGTGTATCAAAAGATTTCTGATTTTATCTCATTTTGTCGATCAGAATAATTGTGCCGCATATTAATCGACATAGAGGTTAACTCTTTAATATTTTTAAATGGAAGCTGACTCAAATCCTGCAAGGAAACACGAGTATTAATTGGCAGCAGCAGATACCTCTCGTTCTGAAGAGTAGCTCCATCGAGCCTAGGCAGCTGCTTCTGTCATAAATCAGGAATCTGACATACCGAAAGTTCCCAGGAGACCAAAGGTGATCATGGCAAGCGCAGGTCTAGCGAGCGTAGTGAGTATACTTTATCTATTGTGGCATCACTACATTACCATTACATTAATCCCTAACGCATTAGAGAACACCCAATACAAATTCCAGATCTACTGCCCCATAAATAAAATCACGCACCACTCTTTTACCTCGAACATATCACATTAATTCAAACAGGTAACAAACGACCTTCGCTTCTTGACTCAATAACTGACACCTAACTCTTCAATATGGCCCAACAATACTATTGATCAGTACGTCATCTACATCCAAATGAGGAGGATATCGGATACGAACAACATTAGCAAGTTGTTTTTCTGCAGCTATGTAACAGATTGGGACCAACCGAATTGTTCCTATGCTACACCCATCTGCACCGTTCCAGGTGCTATCCTCTACGCTTAGCGAAACAAGCCAATATAGGTAGCATGGGTCTACAACATCGAGAACACTGGAGATAAACACTTCTCCCTATCGTATACCCCATGCATGAACTTGACATCTTACAATCAGAGTCAGTACAAAAGTTATTGTACGTTACAACAAAGAAAGCCAGGTTATGAAAGTTGTACCTATTTGAATCCAACTGCGGCGATTGAATAACCTTGGAGTTTTGAGAGTAGTTTCCTGATGTCACCGTTGAATATTCCAGTTGTGACGCATATTCATGGGTTGGCTGTGAGACCCACACTTGATGGAAATCCTATGGCTTGGGTCGGCAAAGGTGGTGAAACAGGCATAGCGTTTCAATCCCTTCTCAATGGATAAAAATACTTCAATAACAGTTTCTTCAAGGATGACGTTTCGACAACTTTCCTAAAAATGCCAAAGATGAACCATACATATGCCAAAGTCAACCGCTATGAGAATCGTCAGCTACCTGGTAACCTTTGGTATCATGACCATGCGATGCATATCACTCAAGACAACGTCGGCCATGGCCTGCTAGGTGATTATATTATTTACGATCCGGTGGTCGATGCTCAGATGCCAAGCCGCAAATATGACATTTTCATTGTGGCTGGTCAGCATATGGCAAAAAATGTGATTAACGAGACAGATTCTAAGGTCTATGCTGAGTTGAGAAACAATCCTAGAATTCCTTTCTTCACTCAAAGCGGTATTGCACTCATGAGAAATCAGACCTACAGGATCAGATTGCTCAATGGTATGTTTGATGCCATATTTAGCAATTTGAGGTTTATGACTGATTGTCAAATTGTATCAGGTCAGAAGACCGATCCTGCCACTTGCAGGAAGATCTTGCAATTCACAGTGATAGGATCAGACTCAGCTATGTTCAATACGCCAGTCAACAATGTAACAAACTTGACTATCTCTTCGGCTGAACGTTTCGAATTGCTCATCATATTTGATGGCAACATCGGCAATCTATGGTAGAACCCTATCTCTGCCCACAGCAACAGGGTCTTACTAGTTGACGACAACCACGATATCAAGCATGAATTTGTCCTATTGCCTAAAACCTCAATCCCCAATAATTACAACAAATTGCCTTGTCAATTAACCATCATCAAAGGAGTTGATTTCTACGATTTGACCCAAGTGAATCAACTATGTGCGGATGTGGTTGTAGACAACCCGACAAAATGTATCACGATGATGCGAATGAGGCCAATTTTCAAGAAGAATGGGGTTCATTTCTTCAATGGTCACTATGATTTTGCTCGGAGTGGTCAAACAGACAACCCAAAAATTGGCACCACTGAAGATTGGGTCTTCATCAGTTTGACTCATCAACATCCGATACATGTTCATCTCATAAATTTTCAAATTATCGGCACAACTACCTTGAAAAATTACACAGTGGCGATCGGTCCCAATCATTTCCATTGTACTTTCTACTAGATGGATTATTGGGTGGCAGCAGGTGTAATCCCCCCTTCAAACAATCTGACCCAGCTTTGCTTAGATTCACTCAATGTCAACATTCTTGACAAGGCTACCCAAAAGATTCTGGATAAGGCCTTCCCTGAGAACAAGGTAAATGCTGATAACTCGTCAGTGAGTGGTTTCGATGTGTTCCAACTCATCAAAACTCCGGCTGATGAGGCGAGATACAACACTCAAACAAATTGTGTCAATTAATACAAGTATATTTGCGGACCTGTGACAAACAAGTTGATCCCTGAGGAGTACAGAAGATGGAAGGAGGTTGGTCTGGTTGATAACCGCACAGTGATGGTGATGAGAATCAGATGGACTTCTACCGACTATCTCATCAATGGCAAAGGTAGTTATCCTTACTTCCCACTGCCTGAGGATCAGCTAATTGAATATCCAGGCTATGTCTATCATTGTCACTTTTTGCAGCACGAGGATAACAAGTTGATGCGACCATTCCAAATGTATCATTCTGATCAATTTGGCAAGCATTTCAACATGTCAGGAACACCGATGGGCGATTGCATGATCAAGAAAGGTTTCAAGCCATGGGACGGATGGTTAGCCCGTTATAAATGCATGAACTAGCTATCTGGTTGTCCAGATGCCCCCAACCAGCCCTGATCCTATCATATCATAACATCCGATAACTCTATCAATCAGACAAATTTCTACCTCATCCTATTTTTATTATCCTACATATACACTGATCGGAATATAACAACCCACTCTTGTATACCGAGGATATAGTTATTATCAATGATCAAGTCCATAGTGGAGAAAATAATGATCAAATAGTTCAGCAAGTACATCAATGGAATCGAATATAACAAACTTACCATTGAGGTGCTTGGGGGCTTCTTTAGCATTGAAAATATCAGTCTCAATCAGTAGTTTTTCAACACACTCTAAACACCATTTCTAGTGGCTTTTAGTCATATAGGCAAGTTGAGCATCGAGGTAAGAGTAAAAACATATATAGGCGCCATTGACAAAATTGTCATCGGTTCCGGTGTCAGTGACCATCGAAGATGTATTTGTTATCGTACAACTCAAAAAGCAAATAACGCATCTCAACGAAGTCTCTAAATAGGAGCTGCTCAAGAAGTACATCAAAGATACCTTTGAGTTGCTGGTCTCCAAGATGAAAGATGCTGATAAGTAGGAAGGGAGACTTGACAAGTTGGGCAAAAAAATAGTCGACAATTTGAAGTTCAACATCAAGAATATTCATATCAGGTTTTAAGAGAAAAATCAGTTGCACTGTTATAGCTTTGGAGCATCGTTGAAGGAGCTCACATTTGGGACTACAGATAGGCAATGGAAACCGGTGTTTGTCTAGAGGTAAAAATCAAAGGCTGAGGAGCCCATCTATAAGCTGATGAACATCTAAAAATTCAAAATATATTGGCAGAGTTTGAGGAAAGATCAGAAGGAGTACCAATTTTTGACGATGTAGAGCCCGAAGGCTAAAATCGAAGCAATGCGAAAATACGTGCTAATTGATGAAGATAGTTTGGTGAGCATCAACTGCGGGGTGAAACTGACTGTCAATCCCGCTTTAAATCATAAATTACCACTCATCGACATTAGCATAGATCTGCAACCTATCAACATAAACTTTTCCAAACAAAAGATCGTGCAGGTTTTAGATTTCACTACATCTTGTATTAAGCACAATGAGATCATGCTCAAGACTCTTCTATAAAAAGCCAATAGAAAATCAAATCCTCAGCAAGAAAAACAACTAAAACCTTTATGCACAAAATATGTAGAAAATTTATTGGCCAAGGAAATGACTCAGAAGAAGGGAAAAAAATAGCATTAGAAGGACAAGGAGGAAGGATAATTTGGTGCTTTGTTTAGTGAAGTATCCATTGAGAATTTATATGAATGGGCCATGGAACCTATCAAAAATGGTGTACAGACTGTGAGATAGAAGGAAATCAGGAAATAAAAAACTGGGTGGTTCAGCAGTACAGAGTACAGGTTAAGCCCATAGGAGAAGAAATAACTGGAAAGAGTCATGGATTAACTAGCGTAGGACAGCATAACAGGCAAGGGCAGACCAACAGATTGTCTCCTCCTGCAACTATCACTCCGCCTCAAAGGTCTCTACTTCCACTTTTACGACGAAAACGCTCAAAACAAGCTAAAAACAATCGAACTGCGCATTGAATCAATCGGTTGCAATTTATAGAAAAGTCATGATAACAGTTGGCTATCGGTCAATAGCAAAATAGGTCGGATTGTGGCCGATCTGAGAATTGAAGAGAAAGGTGTAGTGAAAGATATTCACCTGATGGAAAATTTATCAGATGAGAGGGAGTATTTATTGGAAAGTATGTACCATCAGACTGTGAAGGTGGGAGCCAAATCAACACAAATGACCTACTTTACAGATATCACGTTGGGAAAGACTATCTTTACCTACAAGAAATAATATCTAAAGATGTTTAGTTCGTTCTTCTCACTGCCTGAGATAGATCAACAGGTACAGAATTAGGCTTTTGGAAAATTTTAACTGTTCAGGGCTGAGAGTTCAGAAGATTAGGACAATCCTATCGTGATTGAAAAAAAATACAATATCAACTTGAGTCTCAGCAGACCTTCCTTCGTACTTCCATTGACAGATAGTTCATGTTGGTACCTCGATCTGGGCACAATTTCGATGAAATCTAAGTCTACTCCTTCAACTTTCATCTACCCCCTCAAACTCAGATCACTTAACATGCGCTACATCAACTCCAAAAATTCCCTTCAGACATCATAGCTCATAGCCAAGCAAAAGTTGTTTTTTCCCATAATCAACAACATTGACATTGATGTCAACATGACTACTTGTCCACAGGAGAATACGACCACATTTGACGTATTGCTTTAGAAGGTGGAGTTGAGTGCAACGAGACAGGAATTTGTGAATTTGTTGAATGTCAAGAAATTTTTGATAGGAGAGGAGCAAGATCAACTATTGATGCTGTAACAGCAGAAAAAAAACAAGGAGGAACTTGTCAGCAAAGTGAAATTAAAGAGCCAGTTGCTGAAGAGAGGCAAGTACCTTCATAATTGGGTTTAGTATTGTTGTCTCTTTGTGAATAACAGTATCTACCTCTATCCCAGCGAAAGCTAGTTGATCCCAGATAGCATTATTTCTCTTCGTGGTGCCAAAATTACACAAAACATCAGTACTCATGATAGCACACATTACTAGTTAGAAATCAGCACACATTCGGACACCAACTATTTGCGATTTGCAGACAAAAATGTGATGGAAAGGTGGTAGGAGGAGTTGAATAAGGCTGTTTTGGAGCTGAAGAACAAAGATGAGTTGCTTTTGGGGTAACAGTTGCACAAAAAGAAGAAGCATCATGGGAAGAAGGAGGAAACTGTGGCTATGAATTTGACTTTAGGTGAGTTGAGCTGGAACTATCTGAATAGCAAGGGATAATCATTCATGAAGATCGAGCTTGAAAACATCAAATTTAAAATGAATGAACTCGAAGATCGCCTTTCAACTACTCTAATCATATCACAGCTAAACATATACGATAGGGTGTTCGAGTACCATAATCCAAAATACCAGCATTTCCTCAAAAGTCAAAACCTGTCAATCACTATCTAAAAGGTCAAGTAGAAGCTAACAAAAATCAGCCCTGTGATCATCAATACTCAGTTAGAAGCTCTTGATCTCAACTGGAAGCCAGATGCTATACTTATGATGATTCAGAGTATCAAATAATTCATGGACATCAGGCCATTATCTAGAAACAAAGATAAAAGCAGAGGTCAAATAATTAAGGAAATCAGCGAGGATGGGCGCTTCAAGGAGAAAAGGGAAAAGTACAGCAAAAATGGATCGGGATATGCGATCAAGGAAAAGCGAGAGGAGTATCTTCGGTTAAACTCAAAGGATGACGAGGTATATGTCAAAATGGGGACGACTATCGATAGCCTCAGCATTAACTTTATCCACAGACAGTCACATATGCCCATGTTCCAGCTTCAATGTCACTAGTTACATACTGACCTAAATTTGGCTAAAAGCCAAAAATATATAGAAGGACATTTGAACACTCTCAATTTGTTTGAAATATTTGGCTACCCTCAGAAAAAATATGATGTGAATGCTGATTATCCACCTTATTGCTTGGTGCAGAAGAAAGCCTCATGCAGCAACGAACAACATGCTCTCAACTTCAGATATAGCCAATACCAACCTGACTAAATCCCGAGCAAATAAAAAGTAGACAATTTCCTATCTTTGGTCTTTGCTCCTCTGACCATCCACTATTATCAAGAGGTCACCTTCAGGCTCATTGACTACGGACTCATTCAGATAATTATGTTGCTGACTAATCCTGGCATGATAACAGCAAATGAAGCCGTTCTCCAGCAATTGATGAAAGACAGTAGCAAAAAATCGCTTTAGAATTATAAATATTTTATCGAGGAATAATTTGAGAACGTTGTAAAGCGCTTCTTCGATCCATACTTCATGGATTACCATATTGTACTCTAAAAGCCTGAAATTGTCCTATCGCCAACAAAAGACCACCCGCATTACTTCTTAGCCCATGCTCAGCAGATCTCAGTCAACAATGTTCAACTCCAGCAAAATCGTAGATTTTCCAAGACAGACTATACATACAAGGATCTGGTCTACTAAGAGGAGGTTGTGATAAATATATTAAACATAGAGCTGGAGAGTGTCAATGGCAAATACAGGACGCAGATGGTCCGGAATCCCTTCAGTTGTGCCATGGTCGTGAATAGGTTACTTTTTGAGGAAGACATAGTGGGAATTACACCTGAGTTGGTGGGCTATGATAGGACGATAAGCATCACTAACCAAATCACGCCAGTATGCATTCCTTAGTTATCAAAAGTGCTTTATGAGAATTTAATGCGACTTCCTAATTTCAATTTGACCTTCGTGGATGGACAGGAATAGCTTTTTATTCACAATTACAAAATAACCAAAACTTTATCGCCTAAACCTATCCAATACTCCATGACTATTGCTGACCTCCTAATAACTGCTCAGCACTCAATAGATTAAAATGTCGACTTGAAACTCAAACTATTCGATATCAATATTCACAATTTTGGATTGAGTTACAGAAGAGATGAGAGGTTAAATGCAATTGTTGAAGTTAATATTGAACAAGCTCGATCGAATTATTTCCAATACGGAGATAATTTTGATGAGGCACCTCAGGTGAAAACTTTAGCCAGAATTGACAGAGCTAAACAGAAGGATCATTGTTACTTTTTGATCAAGTTAAATAACAATGGGAAGATAGATATTCAAGGCTTGATCGAAGAGTGTGAACTTTTTATGAATTTAGCTGTGATGCCCTTGATTGCAGATTGGGTGCAAGTTGATTAATCCGTCTTTGCTGATCATCCTAAGCTTATGAGACCCATCTATTGTGTCATTCGGATGCCGAAGCTTATGGTCTTGGTTTAAAATCACAACGATTATGACTCGAACTTGAAGATAGAAGGAGAGGTCATCATTGAGGTCAACAGAAATGAGTGTGAATCAGAAAACTATCTCAAGCAGGCCTATGCAACCAAAACAATTAGTCATGACTACATCGAAAATTTGAGATAGTTCATGTCAATAAAATTGAGTCTGGGAGTTGAGTTTTTCAACGGGGTCAGAGGTCGAGACAGAAAATTGCTGGACAAGGTGGGCATCGAGATCCAATAGTTAGATTTTTTCAAGATAAGAAAAGACAGGTTAAGCAGAACGATGACCCGCAGGATGTTGATGACCAACATGCAAGGTTCGATTTCCATTGATGACGTTATGCTATTCAAATCGATTGGAGACACAGTTACTTGGGGTGGCCTTTATGAGCGACATTTCAAGTAGTATCTTCAAGCTCAATTGGGCAAAGCTGAGCTTGTCGAGAGTAGTCTTTATAAGGATGTATTCAAGGAGGTTAAAATACTAGAAGAGATGGTGTTCAAGATAGAATCCATTAAGTTCTACTTCATCTCGAAGGAAAATGCAGAATACTTGCCGATTTTGCGATTTTTTGCTGACCAGGCTTGTGTAAATTTGTTTGTGAATGCTAGCAGTACCGTCATCACGGGCGACTTTAAATTCTAGGTCAAATATTTCAATGACCAAATTTTCAGGTGGTAGCCTTTGATTGAACCTGTGCAGCTGAGATGGAATATCCTCAATAATCAACACTAGCAACAAAACATGGAGCTGGATGTAGTCAACGATATCTACATTAATTTTTCGAGTTAGAATGCCGTCAGTATCAAAAAGTTCATCAAAGTAATTGAGGACACTACTAGTATCATGGAAAAAGGATAATATAAGCCAGATGTGGCCCAGGAATTCCTCTCACGTTATGTCATCAAAAATGAGGTTGGTTATCCTTTATAGATATTTGATGAGCACAATGTATCTGTTTTCATCATAATGCCGGGGGAAAGAGTCAACTACACCTCTAAGGCCATCATGAGATCCTTTTTCGAATAAAATCAACTATCAGAAACCATAGCCTTTACCATTCTGCATCCTAAATATTAATTGCTGCCTGTTAGTGGAATATCGCTTGAGAATCAAAAATCTTTTGATATTGAACTTTACACAGTAAAGGGAGTGAGAATGTCTTAAAAATTCAACTTGAGGCTGAAAAATGAAATAAAAGGGTGCAAAAAAATCATCACTATTCATTCTAAAAAATACATAACTGACTACAGTTCAAATGTGGCTGTGACCCAATACTTCCCTTTTGACCATGAGGATCAGATCAGTCTACCTGATCTCCACAAAGAGTTTAAGGCAAATTTCTACAAAAATTTACAAAGTTAGAGGTTTTTATATCTGGGCTATGAGGGGCATCTGACTATTCGCAAAAAATATTTGGTCTACAACTACACAATGATACCACTCGAGATATCAGAATGCACATGTTTTCCTGGTACTTTTGTGGGGATCAACGGTTCCTTGAAGATCCAAGGTGTACCGTATCAGGATTCTCCTTTGAAGGTTGTATTCAACTAGCAGAAGAAGGAGTATTACATCTACAGCATTTGCCATATGATAGACTATGCTGGACTCAATATTGGCTTCGACACCGATCATCAAATTTTGCAGCTGTATTCACATAACTTTAAGGAAAAGAACAGAAAGTTCACGATTTATCTGCTGCCAACTATCAATACAAATTTCGCTGTGATGATGGGTCGTAGCTCTACAAAAAAATAACTTCAAGGCAAACTTGCCAAAGAAGTATTCAACTTAGCCAACGGCTGCTCTCTTTATTCATTTTCTTGTTTCAGTCGTCTATAAACTTTTTGCGAGCAGAACATAAAAGATTTTAGAAAGGTTATCGAAATAACCAGCGCATATACAATTTGCAATGATACTGATTATGAAATTACCTACAAGCAAGTGGGAACCAAAGAAAAGGCAAATGTGCTCAAGCCTCACTAAAATAGAGTGTTTTTCTGGCAGGAGCATTGTTTGCCGGAAATGGTGGAGATATCAATAATTAGCTAAAAGGAGGAATGGAAAGTATCGAGTCCTTTGCCGATCAAAGAAGTCACCGAAACTTTTGTGGTGAGGAGTAAGACCAATTAAGCAGATTTCAAAATTTTAAGTCTTGAATTGGAGGAAACAAATAATATTACCTTTGTTCATATCGTTGATGCCTCAAAAAAAATTGAAATCCTGAACAGTATTCCTTACTCGACTCTATCCATTTATCAACAGGTTATTTTTGAAAATAAAAATGTTGATCTCAAATAGCCAGAAAATTATATATGCCAGGTTCCTTATAAAATTCGTCGGAATTTCGGATATGAACTTCCCCGGCACAACCATGCAGTGACAGTCCAAATCGATCTTGATCAAGAGCACTACAACTGGCGTTGTCCATCTTTTTCGCTTCCAGATATCGAGAACAACCTTATTGAGAAGGAGATCGAGGTCAAGGGTAAGGATGGCGGGAAAAAGTTGGTGATAGCTTTGAGTTTTGATAAGAATACCAAGACAATAGAGTTCAGTTTAAAGAAGAGACAGATATTTAACAAAGCCATGGAGTCACAAATCAAGTGCAAGTTAAAGAATATAAAGCTCAGTTTGATCGGATTGCATGAGGAAAAAAGAAAAGAAATTATAAACGTTTGCATCAGCGATATTGCCATCAATTTTTACGTCAATGAAAAATTCATATAATCTAGTTTTGCTGCTCAAAATATTAGAATCGAGAATACGCTCAAGGCAGACCCTTACTTTGTTTCACTCTTCAGACAAGCCTAGAAAAGCAACAAACCAGCTGTACTTTTCGCTATAAAGAAATCAAGGACAAATACACGGTTGCTCTACTATATTGGTTTTTCGATGCGCAGAGCAGTGTTGAGTGTCACCTCCTAAGAGTTGGCTATTTTGGAGGAAAACATGAATAGAATCATGGAAAGACTTGATGAAAAATCAGACACAAATGTTTTCTTGAACCTTGAGGACAAATTCACTCCCAAAAAAATCATCAGTGACCAAAAACTGTATTTTTCTGAAGCATAAATTCACCCGATAAAATTGATCTTGACTTACAAACATGTCAATAATTGGGGAGGAGCTCTTCTTAAGGCTTTGTCAATCAATGAATGCAAAGTAACAGTCGATGGTAAAAAATTGAGTAATTTTGTCTGTACTGACATTTTGGAATTCGCTACCAAAACAGGCGCACATTTCAAGGAAGGTTTCCAGAATGAGGTGTTTTCGATGATTGGCAGTTTGGCCTTGTTGGGGAGTCCACTCAATCTGGCCTCAAAGATAGGAGGTGGGATATCTAACTTGGTTACTCTGCCTGCTGAAGGGTTCTAAGATGAAGGAGTGTTAGGAGTCGGCAAAGGTCTCGTTGTAGGAACAGGCTCACTTGTTTCCAATACAATATAAGGAGCATTTGGAACTGTTGAGTCGATCACTGGAACCATCGCAAACGGAATTTCTGGGCTAGCATCTTACGATAAGGATTTTTAGAGAAAAAGACAAGAGCTAAAGAACGAAAGAGTTGATCATGTTGGTTAAGGTCTATTCAGCGGAGGTAAAAGTATTGCTAATGGTTTCTTCACAGGTATCACAGGTTTGGTCACAGAGCCCATGAAAGGAGCAGAAAAATCAGGAGTTGGAGGTTTTTTTAAAGGTGGCCTGAAGGGATTAACTGGATTAATAGTCAAGCCTGTTTCAGGTGTAATCGATGCCACTTCTAAAACAGCAGAAGGTATAAAAT
>Ga0100378_1005562_pt1 | contig 11536 bp, 14 predicted proteins | sample CryGeymeta201502_FD_81535 | JGI IMG/M metagenome (GOLD analysis project Ga0100378, IMG submission 81535) | Groundwater microbial communities from Crystal Geyser aquifers in Utah, USA - Crystal Geyser metaG 2015-02 | ecosystem: Environmental > Aquatic > Deep subsurface > Groundwater | place: USA...
AAATTATCTTTTTTAACGAATCCAGGGGAATATTTTTGTAAGTCATGGTTTAAATTTTTTATTTTTTATTTTCTTTAATTACAAAAAATAAACTGATTAAGAATAATAAGATGCAAGCCCAAACAGTATAAATAATTTCTGGATATTGTTTATTGAAGCCAGAAGCGGAAATATGTTTTAATAAAATTCCGGAATAGGCCCAAACTAAGACTAGGCCATAGGCAATATTTTTATCTTTCAACATTCTCGCTACTCCAATTAATGCGCCTACTACTAAAATTAACATCGTCCAAAAGGTGTCAGATAGTCCAAAACCATTCCAATTTAAACTAATTAAAAAAACTGTTATATTAGCAATAGTCGCGACAGTAATCCAGCCAAAATAAATACTAAATGGCAGTTTAATAAAAAATTTATCCTTTAATGATAACCTTTCGACTCTCAAAATATCAGCAATTTTAATTAAAGAAAACAAAATTACTAACATCAAAAGAACGGAAACGGCAATAAAGTCATAATGCCAAGAAAAAATCCATAAAATATTGGCTAAAGAGCTAATAATGAAATAAAATCCGACCTTATTAAATAACTCTTTATTTTTTTTACCTTTGTCTTTTTGGAAAGCTCCAAATTGATATAAAGTATAGCCGGCCAATAATAAATATATTAAACCCCAAATCGAAAAAGTTAAGCCGGCTGGTGCAAATAGATTCGGATAAGCATCAGAAATCGCTCCGGTAGAGCGATTATTGAGAGGCAAGGCATTAGCTAAAAAATTAACAGTCACCATTCCTAAATAAGTAACAGCGACGAAGACTTTAATTAAAAATTTTTTAGTAAGCATATCATTGTTTAAAAATTACAAATTTGCTCTAAGTATTGCTTGAGTGGCACTTTTTTTCTTTCCTGAAAAATATTCTTGTTTTTTAATCTCTTTAGAAACAAAGAGGATTTTAAAATCGCCTTTTAAAAAATCATCAGCTTTTACTATTCTACGCATACGTGAAAAAATACGAAACCGGCCTTCTGTAGTTTTATGTTTAGCTCTAATATTTATATTAATTCCTGATTCCTGGAAAGAACTTTCTATTAATTGAGTACAAATATAGCGATCGTGACGATGTTCAAAATAAAAATTATAAGCCAGGCCAATTTTATTACTCGCAGAAGCGATGACCCTATCTATAGTTTTATTAAAATTATTTTTAATCTTAGGGCGCATAATAAGCAGAGTATCATACTCCTCAAACAGTTTTTCAAATAAAATTGTATTTACTCCATCAACATTGGCATGAATACATTTATTATTGCCTGCATACAATAAGGAGTGCGTAAAAAATTCGCCCGTAAAGAACCTAGAGATTCTTCTAAAATCTCCCACTAAAATAACGTCCCCTTTTTGAGCTATTTCTTTAGCGGAAATAAAATCCTCTTGAGTGAGGCGATTTTGGCGCCCAGTTATTTTTGTAGTCAAAATAAAAAAAGCAATATTACTTAAGACTCTCCTAAAAGTTGAAAAATTATTAGGAAAATTATTAACTAAATGATAGTTACTTGATTTTATCATTTTAGACATGTAGAGCAACATATTTTTATTAATTAATCTGAGTTCGTTATATCAGAAAAGTACGAGATAAGATAAATAAAATATATACCTAGATTATATTATAGCATGTTTTAATTTTGAGGGGGGGGTGCTGACGGTGGCAAAACCTAAGGCATTGGATTCTATGAATTTTTTTAAAGCTGATGAAATTAACATATTTTGTTAAATTATAATATTAATTCTCTTATAGTGTTGATTAAAAGTTCTCTATTCGGAACATGAAAGCCATGATCACCCTCAGGTTGCATTACTTTTATTCTTTTGTCGAGTTCTTTTAAGTCAACTTTTGGAACTAATTCGTCTTGCTTAGCTTCAATAACAATAATTTCTGTTTTTTCGGAAAAAGCATTATATTCTACAAATGGTTTGATATTTATACGTTCTTGCCAATATTCTTTAGGAATGATTCTAGTTATTCCCCTAGAGTATGAGATAATTGATGTTCCGTTAATATCTACTTGGGCATCTGGTTTAGCTCTATATCGAAACAATGTCCTTTCTAGGCCCATATCAAAAACTGGCGCCAGCATAATGAATTTTCTAATTCCACTTGGCTTAGCCATAGCTGCTACAATTGTTCCCTGAGAGTGAGCAATTAAATCTATTACGGCTTCTGGGGAAATTGTTCTAATGCCATTAATAATTTGATTTAACTTATTAACTTGATGGCTAGTAGGACAAATTAACAACTCATTATTAGCTTCATTTAGATCGTAATAATCAAACAATATCGACTCCACTTCTGGTAAATGCTCAGCTATATCAGAGAGAAGACCATTGTCATCTTTACGAACACCGAACCCATGGGAATAGATTACTATGTGTTTTTTTGTAGACATATATTTTTTATATAAATTCCTTATATCTTAAAATTATTTTTTATAAAAACAAGCAATGGGATTCGAACCAATATAGACCAATAAAATCAAAGTATTTGCTAAAATAGTAAAAACTTAGTGTTATTTTCGGACTGATTAAACATAATAAAAACGGGCATTTCTGCTCGTTTTTATATAGGTGCTCGGGAACATAGATAGTTGGAACGGTTTTAAGCTCTTTTTAATATTCTAACTATTCCATTATTTGCATCTACTTCTACTAAATCCCCGTCCTTTATAACTTTACTAGCATTTTCAGTTGCTAAAATACACGGCTTCTTTAATTCCCTGGCCACAATTGCCGCATGAGATAAAAGACCGCCAGCATCAGTTATAAAAGCTGACGCTTTTTTCATTAAAGATAAGAATTCTGGTCTAGTCATCCCGGTAATCAAAACATCTCCTTTATTAAATATTTTTACTTTAAGCGGATTAAGAATAATCCTCGCCGTACCCTTGGCCATGCCTTTGTAGGCAGTAGCCCCTTTTAATTCATTCCCCGTAAAACTCACTAGGAATTTTTGTAAATCAACATAAGCATTGCCGGTAAGTAATTTGACATTTTTTCCTTGACAAAAAAAGGCCAAACCATTTGAGCGGCTAATGAGCTCTTTCTTGAGGGGTAATTTGTTATTTTTCAAATATAATTCAACTTCATCTATAGTTAAGAAATCTACCAAATTCAATGGGTATCCCGTTTTTTTAGCAATTAACTTTGTATACTTTCTTAAAGCCAAATCTACGGCATTAAAAAGGTTTTCTGTTTTTAATCTAGCGCCGATAAGCCCAGGAGTTAATTTTTTCTGCAATTTCTCAGGTAAATAATCAACAACTTTTTTCATTGAAAAATGCGGGGGAACATGTAAATAAAATTTAGACTTTAGCTCTAATAAATTAGATAAAGTGAGGTCATTTCTAGTTTTTAGCCTTGTCATTACTTTAAACAGATTTTCGGCTGTAACAATAGTGTCTTTTGCCCATTTTGTAGCCGTATTATTATCTTTAATAACCAAATTAGCAATATACCGACAATAATTATCTAATACTTTTTTGGCGATATAATTTGAACTAACTTTTTTTTCGCAAATCAATAAATTAGTATCTAAATTTTTACCTATGTATGGCTTTAATCCGTTTGTGTAGGCATAATATAAAGTAGTAAAAGTCGTACGCCAATTTCCCGACCAATTTTTAACCCATTTTTCGGATTTAATCTCTATTAAATTATTTCTCATATTTTTACTATTATATAACAAAAATAGCACAAATAGTGCTATTTTGTAAATCTTGTTCGGGGTCGTGGACAAAGTTCGAAATAGTGTGGCTAAAATTAGATAAGAATTTAAAGGTTAGTACTTTCTCTAAATTTTAAAAAATTAAAAATTTACTAAAAATTATTAAACTGGAAAATAAAACAAAAAAATAAATTATTTTTTTTAAATAAATACCATTAATTTTAGAAAATAACTTGTGTCCTATAGAAATACCTAAGATGAGGGCCGGTATAACATAAGGCAAAAGAAAAATTAGTTCTTTTGTTATCCTGCCCGTTAATAAATGACCAGAAACTGTTAGTATGCCTGTAAAGAACATATAGGTAGCAATTGCATCCTTATATCCGCAGTGTTCTTTTTAATATCAGATGACTCATAAAGCGCCACTAAAGGGCCATCAATATTAACTGTAGAGTTAAAAAAACCGGCAAAGAAACCAATAATCGCTGAAGTAATTTTATTCTTATTAAATAATGCCGTTTTAAATTTAGAAAAAAATAAACCATAAATCGAATATATAACAAAGAATATTGCAATCGATAACTTTAACAAGTCGTGATTAATATAGCTTAACATTAATACCCCTAATGGCACGCCAAAAATAACTCCAATAAATAAAGGCTTTATCCTTTTCCATGTCTTCTTTTCCTTAATGCGCCAGGCTAAAAAGCCAGTGGCAATCAAAGCGGTTATAGCTACTAAGGGGATAACTAATAACGGATCTAAAAAAAGCAACAATAAAGACATCGATACTGTTGCTACGCCAAAACCAGTCAGTTCTAAAGCAAGCCCTGATAAAATAAAAATAATTATAATATAAAAAATGTCCATAAATTTATTATAACATATTAAAAATTAAAAAAAATTATAAAAAACACAGGGCTCGGATTCGAACTAATATAGACCAATAAAATCAAGGGTTTTCTGTAAAATGTCATAGAAATCCTAAAAATGTTCGAACTGCTTTGGAACTTAAAATGTGTCTAATATTAAAACAAAAACAGGCCTTAAAAGCCTGATTTTGTGTTTTAGCTCGCTTGGAAGGACGGTTTTCGGACTTGGGTGGCTAATGATAGATAAAATTTTAATTCTTGATTTTAAATTTTTCAATTTCTTCATCCACTAAAAGATCTAAATTAAAACTTTCTCTTTCTGCGTGACATTTAACTAATTCTTCTTCTGAATAATTACCACAATTATTATAGCGAGCAATAAAATTAATTAGATAAACATTATCATCAATTACAGTTGTATAGGCATTTTGCGTAAAAACTGACCCAGCCGCTCCTTCAATAGAATGCATTACACAATATTTCTTGCCATTTATTTCTTTTTTACTAGTTGTAACACTGCTGGTTATAATCGCCACGCTTGGATTTAGGCTAGTTTCCTGGCAATCTATTTCTCCATTTACAATGCTAAGACCTGGCATGCGATAATCTTCAATTTTAAAGATATTTGAAGCATAATTAGAAAATGAAATATAGTCGGCTTTAAAACTATCTGGTAAATTGTTTTTCTTGCGATTATTCTCGAGTTCTACAATTTCACTGTTAAGAGAATCGCCGCATTCGCAAAGCATTTTTTTACTACACAAAGTTGACATGCTGCCACAAGGAACTTGAATATTATTATATTCTTTACATCCAAATATACCCTCACAATTTTTTAAGTTAAATTCACAATATCCTTTTTCCGGATATACCTTAAAATCATTCTTGCAACTATTTGTGATTAAAAAAAATAAAACAATAAAAATAAGTAAAAATGGAAATGCTACTAAAACAGTTCTTAACAGATTTTTTTTCATATTATTTAAAATAATTATTAACCGCATCCTCAAATTGTTCAATAAATATTTCGACTATAACTATCTAATGATATTTCTTAGTGATGGAAAAGCATATATTTTACTTCTAGCGCTTTCTGGTGTTATATCTTTAATTATTTTTAAATCAACAAATTTTTCAATTACCGAATACAATGTTTGAGTATTAGAAATATTGGATATTTCCTTAATAGTCTTAACCATGAAAGTTGGCTTAACAAAGATGGCGTCTAATAAAGAGTGAGCGTAAATAGAACCAACTTTAGGCATGCTTTCCTTTAAAGAACGATATAATTTTTCAATTTTTTCAACTCGTTCAAAAGTTTTACTTGTTTGTTCGTAAACAGCATCAAGGAAGAAGTTTATCCAAGGAATCCAATCTTCTTTCTCGCTAACATTCTTTAATAACTCATAATAAACATCCCGATGCTCCTCTAAAAACTCACTAACATAAATATTGGGATGAGAGGTTACTTTATTTTCATACAAAAACAAAGGCACAAGCAAACGTCCGACACGGCCGTTACCATCCATAAAAGGATGGATTGATTCAAATTGATAATGGGCAATAGCAATTTGCACTAAAGGGTCTATCTCTTCTTTATCATTTAAATATTTTTCTAAATTAGAAAATAAGCCAATTATATTTTGAGGCTCGGCTGGAATAAAAGTCGCTTGCTCGATAGTAGCGCCATAAGGACCGATAAAAACTTGGTTCTTTCTAAATTCTCCTGGATTCTTATTTTTTCCTCTAGAAGAATTTAAAAGTATTTTATGAAGTTCTTTAATTAAGTTTTCCGAAATTGGTCTTTCCTCTAAAAGCTCCTTACCTCTTTTTATAGCTAAACGATAATTAAAAATTTCTTGATAATCTTTTTCTTTTTCATTTTCCTCTGATTTAAGGTCTTTAGCATCATACAACAAAACTTCATCCAAGGTTGCTTGCATGCCTTCAATTCTAGAACTTAAAAGAGCTTCTTTGGTAGCAAAAGAACGCTGAATAATTTCAGGATTAAGTAATCGCTTCACCGCCTCATCATAACGAGCAATTATTTCTCTGGTTTTGATAATTTTACCAAAAACAGGAGAATAATCTAAGTTAGGTGGTAAAAATGGCGGATTAAAAGGTTTTTTGGCCATATTTTTATTATATTTTAGCAAAATATATTAGTTAATTCTAAGTATTAGAATTATATCATATACTATTCCAGTTTACAAGCCTTTTCTGGAATAACAAGAATATAGTATACGCCATCTGGAATAAGTAGGTGTTTAATTATGTTTATGCTATAAAAACTGGAATAACGTAATTGCTGCATTATAAATAACTTATTGAGTAATTTTAAAATAATTATATAAAAATTTGTTTAATATAAACTTATTTTATTGCGTTAAACCAATATATAATTACAGATTTAAAGATTGAATTGCGACTTAAACAATAAAAATAATGACATTTTTATTATATCTTATTTCGCCCACAAAAAAAGCAGACACTTGCGTGTCCACTTTTTGGGGTACGGTTCAGAAAGTGTCTACTTTTTGTGGTACGGTTCAATGCTCGGGGATAGGGATTTATCGCCCTCGCCTCGCCCCAAAATGGGCGAGGCTCGCTTGGAAGGACGGTTTTCGGACTTTTTATGGCAATTTATTAGATAATTTATAATTCTATTTTATATTCAACAATAAGCTCTATTCAATACAACAATTGATAGCCTTTTTAACTAGTGCCCCAAGTTTTCCGGCTAAGCCAGTTTTTTCAGTATCGTGTTTACCAACAGCATCTTCATTAATTTTCTTAATTTCACCCGTATTAATTAACTTCATATTTAACCCCCAGAAGAGTGAATATAAATCATAAGCTTTCTGAAACATCTCTTTAGCGTCTTCCTTCTTTCCGCTGCCCTGAGCCTTGGTTCCAACTTCCATTAAGCGGTAACTAGCAGCTAATAGATGCTTAGAAATGCACCAAACTTCGCCTTCGTATTCTTTAATAATTCTTTTTAAAAGAGACTTGCGCATTTCACGAACCTCATTTAATAAATCATAATATTCTGGTTTCCCGGTTTTAACGCCAGTGAAGAAAAAATGTTCTTCAACGCTGACGAGATTCATGATAGCAATACTTAAATCTTGGTCGGATGACAAATCTAATTTATTGTCTTTTTTCATTTTATCTACTTTTTCGACCATCTCGTTTAAACTCATAATATTTTCTGACATATTTTTGTTAATTAATTATTAGTGGTTATTTTGTTAAAAAATAAAATATAATACTCATAATAATCAGTGAACTAATCGGCATAACAACTTTTTGAAATGGAAAGTGGGCGTGTCCGCCATTCTTCTTTTTTAAATCAAAATACCATTCCGCCCCAAACCAAAAACCAAAACTGCCAACAATAATACCAATAAGTAATTTATCAACTCCGCAAGCGCATAGATTGCCCATTATTCCAATAAAATAAAGCGGTACCACAATCAAAAGATAATAACTTAAAGTTGTAACAATAGCTCTTCCTTTAAAACTAATATTTTTCTTATCAAACCAGGAAATAGTCCAAGTAATCATCGAAACCGTTAAGCCGCCAATCCAGAGACCAGTAATAGAATCATCTATGCCTAGCCAGCGTGAAAATCCAACACCAGCTACCACAGCAACTGTGCAAACCGGACAAACCGCCAAAGCTTGTTTGGCAAATAATAAACTTGCTCCAAAGACTGATAACGTAAAAATAAATATTTTTTTCATATTATTATTTCTTTATTTTTGAGTCAAAAAATTCAATAATATCCTGATCGCCCACTAAACATTTTGCGCCGTCCCACAAAAAAGGAACGCCAATAGAATCAGTTGGTATGCCACAAATTCTGACCTTTTCTAGCAATTCTTGGGAATTTTTTTGATTATTATAAACTTCCTTTTCAGTAAAAGATACTTTTTCTTTTATGTTATTTTCTTGAAAATATTCTTCGACTATGGCGCAGTGCGGGCAACCATCGCCATAAAAGAAAATAATTTGATTAATTGATGGCTCTACCTCGTTTACCAGAGGTTTAGCATCTTTATTGCTACTCAATAGAAATACGCCGATAATTGAAGCGGAAATAAATAAAATTAAGGAAATTAATAATTTTTTGTTCATATTTTTTTAATTATTAAATAAATGCGGATAACACTTTCTTTGTAATTTGCGAGCAACGCTAATCAAAAAATAATTAACGATAGAACAATCGTTCCTAAAATCGCCCAGATTGAATTTTTTTTCAAAATCATTAACCAACCTATGGCGAGAATAAAAATTAACCAAGCTTGCCAACTAATAAGCGACTTTAAAGCAAATTGGAAAGTTACGGCTACTAATAAACCAATAAAACCGGCGAGAAAGCCCTTCACAATAACTTTTACCATCTTAAGATTTTGAATTCGTCCGTGAATATCAGCTAAAGCAATCATGGCGACAAGCGATGGTGTAAAAATGGCTAAAGTAGCTAAGAGTGCGCCAAAAATATTAGCGACATAATAACCGATAAAAGTAGCGGTAATAAATACCGGCCCAGGCGTAATCTGACCTAAAGCAATGCCGTCAATAAACTGCTTAACGGTCAGCCAATTATTTAAATCAACAACTTGATGTTGAATCAGAGGAATAGTGTTAAATCCGCCACCAAAAGCAAAGGCGCCGATGCCTAAAAAGGTGGTAATAAGATGCCGATTATAAGGTATAAGCAGCCCAATTACAAAAATAACAGCCACTAAAATTACCGGAATAAAATCATTCGTTGACAGATGTCTTCCCTGTAAAATAGCCGGCTCAATAAGTAGCGCTTCCCCACTCTTAGCTTTTTCATTTTCAAATTCTTGAGTAAAATAATAAAACAAAAATCCTAAAAATCCGGCCAAAAGAATCAGCCAAATAATATTTATTTTTAGAAAAAAAATACCAACAAAAGTAGCCAAACTAATAATTAATCCTTTCCAGCTTTTAACAGTAAACTTTTTAAAAACTGATTTTCCTAAAATTAAAGTCGCATTAATAAGCAAGGCAACCACCAGTGATCCTAATCCGGCAAATAAAGCTTTAACAAAAGAGAGATTACCAAAAGTAAAATACGCCCAAGCTAAAATAATCATGGTAATGGTCGCCGGTAGAATATAAAGAAGTGGCGCTAAAATCCCGCCCCAAAACTTATGGAGCTTAAAACCAATATAGCCCATCACCGAAACTCCAGTCGCCCCCGGTAAAATCTGCGCCAAGCTGAGAGCATTCATAAATTCTTTTTCGGAAAACCATTCTTTTTCATGAACAAAAGTTTTTTTCATCAACGCTAAAATCGCTGGTCCACCATAACCGATGACACCAATATAAAAAGTTGTTTTTAATAATTCAACTAATGTTGGTTTTTTCATGATTTATTTATTAACCAATAATATTAATTACAATGCTCACACTCTAGATTGACTTCTTTAATTTCCTGTTCCGAAACAATTTGGATAGTTGAATGATGGATATTATATTTTTCTTTAGCTATTTCGGCAGCAGAGGCCAAAAGTTTGATGCGACTAGCCTTAACATCTTCAGAGATAATTAAATGCGCGCTTAAAAAACGATTCTCCGAACCAGTTTGCCAAATATGTAAGTCATCTATTTCTATCACTCCGGGGATGGCAGCCAGATTGGCTTTAACATCACTAAAATTTACATCTTTCGGGACTGAGTCCAACATCATATCTATGGCTTCAAATAAAATACTAAATATTTCTTTTAACAAAAAGATGGAAATTATAATTGAAGCTATCGGATCGAGACAACTCCAACCAGTAAAGTAAATTATTGTAGCACTTACTACTACTCCCAAAGAGAACAAAGCGTCCTGAAGGGAGTGAAGACAAGCGCTTTTCAAATTTAGATTTTTAGTTGCCCCCTTCTGTAATAAATAGGTCGCCAAACCGTTACCCAAAAGAGCTACACCGGCGACAATCATCATGGTTAATCCAGATACCGGTTCTGGTTTAAAGATACGAATTACCGCCTCAAACAAAACAAAGCCAACAATGGCAAGTAAAACACCTCCATTTACAAAAGCAATAATAACTTCAGCTCGTTTATAGCCGTAAGTTTTTGTTTCCGTTTGCGGTTTATCGGACAACTTTTCGCCCCAAAGACTTAAAATCATTGAACCAATATCAGTGACGTTATGCAAAGCATCGGTAATAAGCGCGAAACTTCTGGAAATAAGACCAAAGATAATTTCAAAAATCACGATAATTGTATTAATACCGATTGACCAGATTAAATTTTTTGAAGCCAGGGCGTGTTCGTGATTATGTTCGGACATAAATTATTTTAATTTTAACTCTTCTTTTCTAACTTCTAATTCCTCTTTTACTTTTGGCAATAAGCCAAAATCCTTTACTATCTTTTGCGCCTTTTCTCTTGTTTTATCATCTTCGGCAAAACTAACAGCCTTAGAAGGGCATAAATTAGCACAAGTTTGACAAGCTACCATACAATTAGCCGGATTGACGACCTTAGACTTTTTATTTTCATAATCATATTTGTAAACACCTCGTCCACAAGAAGCAACGCACATTCCGCAGCCGATACATTTACTTTCATCTATCTCCGGGTTCCACTGGATTTGTTCCCGATCCACACCGTGGAATTTAGCGAACTTTGGATTTTTAATTTTTTGATTATCCATATTTTTATAAATTTATTAAATAAATTAATAAATATTGACTGTAATATAAACCCGTTAAAATAAAGATTGTAGCCACGCCATAACGCAACCATTTTTCTACTTTCTGAATTGATTGAAAAGCACGACTCACAGTTTTCATGCTATAGGCGATCAGAAATGCAAAGATAATTACCGGCAACCCGGTTCCTAAAGCGAATACAGCTGGCAATAGTAACCCACTGGCTGATTTAAGAGTTAAGGGAAT
>Ga0100378_1005563_pt1 | contig 11536 bp, 11 predicted proteins | sample CryGeymeta201502_FD_81535 | JGI IMG/M metagenome (GOLD analysis project Ga0100378, IMG submission 81535) | Groundwater microbial communities from Crystal Geyser aquifers in Utah, USA - Crystal Geyser metaG 2015-02 | ecosystem: Environmental > Aquatic > Deep subsurface > Groundwater | place: USA...
TCTCCCCTCTAATTGAACAATAACAGCAAGACCAGTTATTACTATTCCAAGAAGCAATACATTAAGCACAATAATAAATCGACAGGTAGGTTGCCTTGTAATAACCCAGAGAAGAAACATAAGTTTAAATCGCATCATATTAGTAGCCAATTTCCATCTATCTAAAGCCATCTCTGATGAAATGTGTAGGCATACTCCAAGCACTATGGATAACTTAGTTCGGAACTATAACATCAGTCAGTTATTCAACTGCCTTTTCAATATCACCGAGCATCATAGTTACATGTGCTCATTCAGTCTTTGATACCTACAAATATTCCTCATGTACAAAAGGAACTTTTATTCCTGTCAATGGAGTCTCAAGTAGAGAAAAGGTACACCAAACGAAACGAACAAATTTTATTAAAATTTAACGAATTAGTCATCATGTACATTTTGGCTACCGGCCGTTACGTGAGGACATCGCTGTTTTGATTCTCGATCAGCCCTATGAAACTGAAGAATATTTGGGCTTGGCAGACGAGGTGCCTCAATAAAATGAAAAGTTGGAGGTTTGGGGCTATCCATCTTCTCGGTATAACTAAAAGACACCCCTAGTGGGAACCTATTTCGAAAGGAAAGATCTAGAAGGCAAATTTATTCGAAGCCAAAAAGATAAACAAGGAGAATACATTCTTGTCCATAACATGCCGACAGAAGGAGGACATTCAGGTAGTCCTATTCTCAGGTAGAATATAATGAATCACGAGCATCGCTGGGAAGTTGTTGGAATTCATACTCACAAAAGCATTGATAACAGTAGGAGCTAGGGACTGCTAATGAGCACATTTCGAGAAAAGATACTACAGTGGGCCATAGAACTCCTGATTGAGCATAAATTGGACAGTGAACTCCAGTCACTGTTGCTAAAGATAGGATAAAATGAAGATATGCATGTATTCCTCAACTTAGACTATTCTCCTAGGTCTTGAACCTTAACCGCACCTATAAAGCCATGATATAAGTAATGTTACTCACTATGATTTTTTATAAAATTATGTAAGATATACCCATCAAGTTTTTTCACAAACTCTAATTTATTTTTTCAATCTTCAATAAATTTATGTCCACTGTACCCTACTCGATTTGTTTCTATGTTAGCTAAATTTTACATAGTGATATTTTGCTTAAGGTCTTCCATTGACCTTTGCTTAACTATCTGCAACCACACTCATGAACAGAGTTATATCCTTTGTAGAACAACATCTACCTAGTTTAATAAATTTCAAAAAGGACCAGTTACCAAGTACAATTGATTTACAACCTCTGTCAGTAATACTATTGTAGCCCAGCCAAATCTCTCTTAGTTCTTTCCACTCTCCTTTTCCAAGATGTCGACAACCTTTAACTCCGATTGCATTTGAAGCTATTTTATTTATAAATACCTAGCCAGAGCACCCGCAGTTTTGGCCCCTACCCTTTGGACAAAGCCTTACATCCTTTCTATTCAATTCTGTTATCCCATCATAGTTTTAACATACATAGCAGTAATTATCGCAATTATGGCAACTTCTGACTGGCAAGAATCAAACATCCTTTTATTGATATTTTATTGTAATCTGAATCTTTGTGCTCACTTACTTAGGTTTATCTTGATTAATTTCTATACTTAGCATTGTATATCAAATAAGTTTGCCCCGATCTACTTGACAATATCTGGCATATCAATATCCTCCAGCTGGAGATTATCTGCCTCCCAAAAGAAATACTGAGATAGTAAGAATGAAGACAAGGATTTTCAGATTCCTTTTTGAACTTGAGCTTAACCATGGCAATAACTGAGTTCCTTTTTCTCTTCATAGCTTAACAGAGAAAGTTTAATAACATATAGTATAAGAGACAATATGACATCGTAGGCTTCCCATTCCCGTAAATGGAAAAGACTAGTCATCAGAAGTTATAATAATGAGGCTTATTTAAGTCTATACTGGCTGGGTAAGGATCTAGATACTTAGGAGATAAGCAGCTTAAAGGAAATGACATGGTATATATCATCAAGTAAATCGATAAGCATCAGCAGCAACAGCCGGCTGCCAATAAATTGCAGCTCAACTTGTGTACACTCAGCACAAAATAGACTTCAATAATATTGGGTATTGTGGATGCCGGCATTTAGAAAGAGTGACCTGGAGTAATTTACAGAGCCTTAATATTGGTAACTCCTTTTTTAATAAAGCTGTGAACAATATTGGAGATCATGGCTGCAAGTATCTCTCAAGGACCTCTTGGACCAACTTACAAACTCTTCATCTAGGTATCAGGTATGCTAAGGAAGATGGCAATAATATTAGCAATATCGGATGCCGATACTTGAGCAAAGCACAGTGGAAAAAACTCATCTATCTTAATTTAGGTATTCATCCAATGACAGAAGGCTACAATCAGATAGGAGGAAATGGAATCGGTTAGCTGATACAATCTCAGTGGCATTCCCTCGAGGAACTTGACTTAATATTCAATCAACTGGGAGAAAGGGGATGCGATTAGCTACTAAATAATCGCTGGCAAAAACTGCAGCTTCTTATTTTGTGTATATGTGAGAGCTATTCAGACAATAATGGAATAAGTGAGCAAGGTTATAGCTATCTGGCCAGTTCAAGGTATATCATAGAATGTGAAACCAAGTGACTTCTTTTATGATTCCTTTTAGGATATTCACTTTCCTAACTAATCTTTTAAATGAAACCTTCTAACTCAAAGCTAATTTTTGTAACAAAAATATATTTTATTTTTAAAATCGGAGTATTAATTCCATGAATAAACTCTTAATTAATTTATAATATGATGTGTTTCTGTGGAATATAATCTCTCGATCTAGCCCTCGCGTTATCGGTTACATTGATCTACTATACGGGACACTTTCTTCTCAGCAAGCATTTAAATGTGAATCATAAAGGGATATTTACTCCTGATTCTGTCACCATTGGTCTGTTCACTTCATTACTTTTCCTTAGTGGTCACCCTGAACTTCACATGAAGAAAAATAAAGTTGAAGGTCTGATATGCGGGTCCTATCTAATCTTATTTACTCAACTCTGGATTATTCTATTCAAATTGCTGAATAAATTTGTCAAGGTTCATGGGCTATCCAAGGATCAACACTTGGATCTTCACAATAGAATAATGGGAGTTATTCATGGCTTTATCACATCAAGTGTGTCTATTTGCATCATTGGTGGGTCTATCTTCGAATTTGGTAACGACAGCTACATTTTCAATAAAGAGGAAATCAAGCTAACAAGATTCATCTTCATTGTTAGCATGACCTACTTTATATTTCATGCCTACATCTGTTAGCAGTTCAGAATCAAGGGAGTTTGGATGCATTTCCATCATACTATGGCGATAGCTACCTTATTCTTCGGTCTTTCTCATGATTAGGAGTATTATTGGGTGTTATAGGGCCTCTTTATGGGATAATCTTCTGCCACTTTGAGCCAGCTTCGTCCACTGCTCGTTCTTGTGGGCTACAAATATACTAAATTGTTCACCCTTATAGAGAAAATTTGCATTTGTAAGTCACTTTTTTATATAGACTATTACATATTGGTTCGAATCTTCCTCAGCATCATTATATACATCATTCCCTGTATTTTCAATAGTCAAATGCATATCGTGAAAAAAGTATTAAGCATTAGCTTTTTCCTTTTTGGATTACAAATTGTATACGCCATGATTGTTATCTTGAAAAAACGGAAAATCCAGGAGAAATAGATGAAGGAAAAGGAAATTCAATATGAATGGTTCAGAGAGAATAAATAATAGCTGTCTCAGCTCAGCTTTTATAGAAGTAGGCATATCAAATGATATCATAGATTAATTGAAATAGCTTAGTGTAGTTGATCACTTTTAGTACCATTTTACCTTGAAGACCTAGTATTATATAACCTTAAAATTATTCCCTCTCTTGGCGCCACTAAAGGCCTTAAAGCTATTCTGATCGTTGACATACTAGTATGGTGCTTCGCAGTTGTAAGTTGTGGGGAAATCAGCGTATGAATTTGATTTTATATTGCAGCAATCCCCCAAGCTTAAATCAGCTCCATAACCGAAAGCAGGACCTTCATCTTTGTTATAGTAGATCAATTTTTCGTGTTAAATTGGAAGCATTTTCTGGTGAAGATCAAGTTGAAGTAAAAAAGATCTCTTCTATGTGTCATCCAGCCATCCTCCTTTCTATAGGCGTTTTTCCCACTTGTAATGAGTGAACCCAGCAATGGTCTTTCCAAATTCAGTTCTTACAAGAATAAAAGTATCCTCAATGCCATCGCATAATCGATGGAAAGCAGCCGCACTAAAACTATGCTGTGAGGCTCGGTAGATAAGCTGAAGAGATTCTGGATGTCCAAGAGCCTAATTGATGAAAGGCATGTCTATAGCTAACTTGTTCCTTAGCTTCAGCACATCTGAGTCTATTTCAACCACCTAAATATCAAGCCATGTACATCTGTGAGGAAACACAAGGTTTTCATTTCTTACATTTTGCTCAATTTATCCTGTAAATCAGAAGCATATCTCTCGATTCTCAAATATTTTTAACTCATGCTAAAATGAGTCTTTTTATCCAGTTACATGCACAAATCCATTGCCTCTCTTCCATTCAACTTTTAATAGTTTTGATCAGTGTAGATCTTTTATACAGATTCTATTGTTGACTGATTCAAGCTCTAAGATATGTAAGTCACCATCTTCGAGACTAGATCTTCTTGCTGTCGATGAATAGCGGCTATATACTCCTACTATATTTTGATAACGCGAACGATAAGGTTTCGACAATCCTCAGTCTTACCGTTTATTATGTCTGTCAGCTCCTACAGGCTTCTCGATTAGCAAACTGAATGGACCAAAGAACCGCAGGACTTGCATGATTCATTCAGGCATCTGAAGGAGTTATTACATGAAGGGTTCATACATATTGTTACTACTTTATTCCCCTGAGGGCATTTGATGTTGGGAATCTATTTTTTTAGAGGCGCTAAGAGGATTGAGAGGCGTTTTTACTCCTCAGTTTGTTGACTTGTTTATTTAAATATAGTTTCGCGATTGACTTTGATACTGGATATCCTTGGTGCATCTTGAGTAGGTTATGGCTTTTCCTTTGGAGCAGTTTTTGGTGTTTCTGGATTTGGCTCAGGTCTTTCTTTTGGTCGACCAGCGACCATCTATTTTTTGGAGGCACAACAGCCCATCAGTCTGCTCAAATTTAAGATATTCTAATTAAAAACGGCAACTTTTGCAATCAAGTAAGCTACTTCCAATAAAATTATATAGTGTTTCACTGTGAGTATTAAACATAACGATGTCGATTTTTCTTTTCCATGCTGACCTTTTTTATTTTTATTGGTACTGATCAGGGAGGTGTTACGAGCATACCGGTCAAAATTATGTAGTATAATACCAATGTATAGAAGCATGATTATAATTGATTCCACAATGAAAATATTCCTAATTCTACTACTTTTCTTATTGCTAGTGAATTCTCAGCGCTAAACCCCTTCCTGCCAAGACAGCAATACATGTGCTCAGGGTATGGCCTGCAACGCTCTTGGTTTCTGTACCAAAATTTGCACCTCTCATAGCTCATGTGAAAACCCTAACATGTTTTGTGATTTTAACACGGTTCCAAACTACACCTGCAAACAAAGACAATGCGTTCATTAGAACGATTGTCTGGGACCTTCTATCTGCACATGGCAAGAAAATTATTGTTCTGTTGTTGCTTGGGCATGCACTTCTGATGTCCACTGCCTGTAAGGTTAAGTTTGTGTTATCAGCACAGGCAAATGTATGGAGACTTGCTCCTCTAATAGTGACTGTATCAGTTGTTAAATATGCAATGACCAACACCATTGTGAAATGCCTCCAAATAGCTGTCAAGATGATACCGATTGTGACTAAGGTCAAATCTGCAACTTAAATGAAGGTCTATGCATGAACGAGCCAAAAAAATGTGGGCAACTAATGAACGGAAATTATGATTTATGTGCTGAGGGAGAATATTGTATGGGTTTTCCCAACAGATGTGCTTCTCCTTGCACTTCCCATTCAGACTGTTGGTTCTACCCCAACACCATATGCGAATTCAGGCCGACTGCAAGCGTCTGCGTGCCTAAACTATGTGCCTACGACAGCGATTGCTAGAATCGCTTTGGGACTTCGATATGTGTCAACGGGCAGCACTGTAGCCAGCAGCTATATCCATGCCCCAACGACCCCGAACAACTGTGTGGACCTCTTTGAGGATGATGATTAACTCAGTTGTCATTAAAATATATTTTCTATTAAATGATATTGTAGTTGATGATTTTTAAATTTTTACGAACACAGAGAGGATCCTTGATAATGACATGAGTCGATAACTGTGTTTGTTCAAAACTGAAATATTCGCCTTTTAATCCTCATCATTATTTTTCCATCTGTTTTAATATGATGCAATGATATGAGGATTTTTAAGTATACCACAATGATAGATGAGTAGATATAAGGTATACTGCTAATATTATTGAGTATTGCTTGAACTTTTATGTTTGGCTTTGACTGGAAACTAATATCGCTGTTATGTTTTAGAAGCGATAAAACTTAAACTGTCTTTAAACAGGGAGTAAACACTATTGGCAGAGACAATCTATTTAGAGTTTCAATTTCTTCAGGTTTTGAAAGAAAAACTATAGGAAAGCTTTGACTGGTGTCAATTTTAAATAGCATAATTTGTGCCCTAATTATCATATTTTATACTATACATGAGATCAACATTCTTCTTCATCTTTCTCTTCATTTTGTGCTCCCTAGCCTTTGCTCAAGAATCATCTCGAAGTTTATCAGCAACTAACCCATCTTCTAACCCAAATGTATAATTATGTTTCACAAAGATATGTCAGGGAGTATAACCATAAAAATGCGATTTTTAAGCCTGGAAACAGAAGTTTGAACAGAGTTACGAGACAAGTGAAGAAAATGATAGAAGACGAGTCATATTTTGCCAAAATTGTACACTTGTGATGAGTCACAAAAAAAACTACCGAATGAAGCTGAACAAGTGGGCCGCTTCCACTCAGACATAGATAGATCGTATTTCATCGTTGACATAGATCATTTCGGTCTTAGACGGCAAGACCTGTCTGATGACAACTCTGAGCTCTCCACTGCAGCTGATAGATCTGTTGCCAGTATGAGAGTTTCCTCCACTCAGCTTCCAGTTACATTTGATTTCAGGAAATTAAATGGTCACAACTATGTCACTTCTGTCAAGGAACAAGGGTCTTGTGGATGTTGCTGGTCCTTTGCTGCCACAGCGGCTTATTAAAGCTTACTCCTTTTGAACGGTCATGATTATGGACTCTCATAGGAAGCTTCCCTTGAATGCACTACTGCCTATGCGAAAAAGAATAGAATTAATGATTGTTCAGGAGGCTATTTCCCTGATTCTCTCAATTTCTTAGCGATGGTTGGCTCAGTCCTCAGGAGCAGTTATCCATATAAAGCTACCAACTATGGGGAAGGAGCTGGCACTCCAATTACTCCAGGAATTTGTACTGAGCAAAGTCGTATCTTTTTAGGACCAGGTTCAGTAAACATATATGCCCCTTACCTTTCTTCAGGTGGATTGAGCGTTGAACAAATCAAGACTGCTCTTCTGACTGATGGACCTCTGATGATGGGAATGTATGCAAATACTGAATTCAACTTCTATTGTTCAGGACTATTTACAGGTTGTCCTGCGAACTCAGTTTACTTCATCAACCACGCTATTTTGCTGGTAGGATGGACAAAAAGAGGATGGATAGGCAAAAACCAATGGGGAACTGATTGGGGAAATAGAGGCTTTGTGGAAATAGACTTTGAATACGATTGCGGAATGAGATATCTCCTTGGAAACGTGAAAGTTTTCAACAAAAAGAGCAATCCACAAGTTCTTATGGATCCCAATTACGGAGCAGTAAGCGTTTCTTCTTCGACAGCTGATAGCAAGACCGCTAGCAGCTGGGAGGGAAGAACGATGCTAAGCATCATTTTGCTGATCATGATGTTAGTAGCATGTTTTTGACTTCATGATTATCATGATGCCAAATGAAAAATATTATTATTATCTTGTCAAATAAGACAGCTCGAAACTTATAAATAACATTCGATATGATGTATCTAGCTTAGATATGAAGCTTCAAGAGTCAACATAATATATTTTTTATGGTCCAGCAACAACTGTCTAAAGATATTTGTTATGATGATGAATTTGCCATTTAAGGAATATCATTCACTCATAGCCTAAAGATAGCAAAGGGTAACAGAAGATATATGATGGCCGAGGTTAGTATTGATCTTTGGCATATTCTTTATTACTTTAATGATAAGTCTAGAGCTTACCGTTGAGGGAAGAAGGTAGTATAAAATACAGCAAAATGATCAGAAACTATAATTGTTTTAGCATGAAAGTCGTCCTTCTCTTAGCCCTTCTAGCTGTTGCTACCTACTGCGACCTTAGATTATTGCAGGTACCTTCAAATAACACTCTCACTCCCTGCTCACAAGATTCTGACTGTTCAGGTTTGGAACTTTGCGCACTCGATTTCGGTCTATGTCTGAGTGTTGGATGCGTCAATGACAGCGATTGCGCTAGTGGTGAGATCTGTAATTCCTTCCTTCACACTTGCATCATCCCAGCTTGCACAAATGATACTGATTGCTCAATTGATGAATTCTGCTTCGCTCCTCAAGGAGCTTGCTTCAGCATCGAATGCACAGTGGATTTTGATTGCCCTTAAGCTAAGATATGCAATCTCGACCTTCACATATGCATACCCACACCATGCACATCCGATGCTGACTGTAGTGGTGGAACTTGCTAAAATACCACTGGATTGTGTGTTCCTCTTACTCTAGGTTGTGGAACCGACTCTGATTGCCAAGAGGGAGAAATTTGTGAGTAGCTTACTTCAATATGCATTCCTGACCCTTCTTCTATCGGAAACTGCACAAATGATACAGATTGCTAGGAAGGAAAAATATGCGAGTCCTTAACCGGTCTCTGCATTCCTGACCCTCAGCTCCCAATTCCCCTGAACTGTACTTTAGATTCTGACTGTTCGTAAGGACTTATTTGTGATTTCAAGCTGAACATCTGTATACCCAATGCCAACTGTACCTATGATTCTGATTGCTCAGAAGGTCAGAAATGCGATAACACCACTGGTTTGTGCATTAATGTCCCTGAAAATGGAACTTGTCAAAACAATGATGACTGTGAAAATGGAAAAACATGCAACCAAGATACACGACTCTGTATTGAAACTCTTTGTAATTACACTTCAGATTGTCCCTTGAACAGCACTTGTGATAACTCTACTGGATTTTGCGTTCCTGAATATGAGATAGGGTGCTCTTCTGATCTGGATTGTGGATAAAATGAATTTTGTTCCAACAAAACTGGTCTGTGCATCCCTTAAGTAATGGAAACATGCTTTTCTGACAGTGACTGCCAATCAGATTAATTCTGTGAGCTGTCAACAGGATAATGCCTTCATCTATGCTTCGCTCACTCGGATTGCTAGAACCCTAACACTGTTTGTGACTTCACCTTCACACCTTTTAGATGTGTTCCAAAGCAGTGTGGGCACAATGGTGACTGCCCAAGTCCTCCAATCTGTATCGAAGGTCTATGTAGCATTCGAGGTGACCATTGCTCAATAAACTCTGACTGCCAGGGTGGAAAAATATGCGACAACAACCTGTTCCTCTGCATTGAACCCAGAACAAACTGTACCTCTAACTCAGACTGTGGAGATGAAGAAAATTGCCACATGTGGTCAGGAGAATGCCGAAAGAAGATAGACTGCACATCTTCTGCTGAGTGTCCTATTGGACAAGTTTGTGATACTATGGCTAGTCTATGCGCTGATCCATGCACCAGCCATGAGGATTGTTGGGAGAATACTTACTGCGACTTTTCACTAAGTCCTGCCACCTGCCAACCCAACCACTGCGTTCATGATGGTGATTGTCTGGGCAATTCCACTTGTGTAAACGACCGTTGCAGTTTGAGCTGATTTCACTAAAGTCAATACTATTTTACTCCTTCTTATATTAAAGGCAACATAGTCTTCTTTTATTATTTCATCCTTTTTCTTCATTTTTAACGGCACTTTTGCTTTCCATCCTAAGCTCCATATTATCCTACCAATGTAGTTTATATCATGGACAGATCATTAATTCATATGCATTACTAACATCTCATGAAAAGATACTTAAGTATTTTACTTGCAGTTTGCTTCCTTATTAGCCTTTCCAGCGCTTAAGTGACCACTAATCAATAGTATGATTATATAATCGTTGGAGCGGGACTGGCTGGGATTGGAGCTTCTGAAATATTGACCGAAAATGGAATAAAACATCTTATGATCGAGGCTAGTACAAAAATTGGAGGGAGAGTTGACAGCTTCGAGTTTGCTGGGGAGACACATGATTTAGGATCAAGAGAGATCCACTATCCTAAAGGTCAGAACACCATTCACGATTTTGTGGAGGAAAACAATGTCACCACAATCGAGGCAGATTTCTTTTCAGAGGCAGCCTACTACGTCAACAAGAGTCAAGTGGAAACAAGTGGGGACCTCATTCCTGCTGTACCAGTAATTATCAGATTAGAAAATTACATAACTGAACAGGTAAGTGGTGGTAACTACTCTAAAGATATTCCTCTCAACATTATTATTGATAAATTTTGGCAGTAGAACCCAAACATCACCGGATACCTAAAAGATCGAGTCAATCAATTCATGCAAATCGTTATTTTTGCCACAGGAGCAAATCTAGATGATATTGACGCCTATGAGAGAATGCCGCATCCGATCAAATTTTTTGATGATGACTACACTGTTAAAGGAAGCCTTCATAAACTGGTCAAACAAATGTACACACAGCTGTGTAAACCCGATCTCCACACTGCGGAGATAGTATACAGAGTTGATTATCTAGGACCAAAGATAAAAGTATATACGACAAGAGCTGTATATGAAGCAAGCCATGTCTTTTTGAGTTTCCCGCTTGGAATTCTCAAAAAAAACTGGATTCATTTTGTGCCTTCCCTTCCTCAGGATAAACAGCATTCTATTGATAATTTGGGTTTTGGTGTACTGGAAAGATTATACGTGACATTCAGGGAACAATTCTGGCCCGATTACGCCGGTACTGTTACCTTTACAGGAAAGGACAAGTTAAGCAGGTATCCCTTCTCTTGGGTCTGCAAAGATTCTGCCAAAAATATGTTGGTATTCACAATCACTGGAGATGTTGCTGTCTAAATCGAAGCCTTGACTAAGCAACAAGTCAAGTAGGACCTCCTTAACTTCCTCAAAAAGTACCTCTCTTAGAAACCAGTAATTGAAGATCTTCATCTCACAAGATGGCATCACAATTCCCTTTCAATGGGGAGTGCTACCTACATGAAAGTTGGAGCAGATGACTAGGATATTCTCAATCTCAAGAGGCCCATTGAGGTTAGTAA
>Ga0100378_1005569_pt1 | contig 11530 bp, 8 predicted proteins | sample CryGeymeta201502_FD_81535 | JGI IMG/M metagenome (GOLD analysis project Ga0100378, IMG submission 81535) | Groundwater microbial communities from Crystal Geyser aquifers in Utah, USA - Crystal Geyser metaG 2015-02 | ecosystem: Environmental > Aquatic > Deep subsurface > Groundwater | place: USA...
AAGTTCCGGCCAGCCGCCTTTGAACAAAATAGCTTGAATGCCAGTTGAAGCTAATGCACGTTGAATTTCATGCACAGTTAAGGTATTTAAATAAAAGTAACTCGCACGCCCGGCTAAACTTTCTTTAATATTTTTATCAATAAGCAACTGGTTTGAGCCCGTCATGCGATACAATGTTGATAATGCCCTGCCATCTTTCAAACGCTGTTTCTTCAATTGATCAATCTGTCGTTTGATTTCAGAAAAAAGATTAGGAACATATTGCATTTCATCAAGCAAAACAGGCGGCGTAAATTGCTCTAAAAACAATGCCGGATCACGGTTAGCCAAATTTCGTAACTGCAAATCATCAAAGGTGATTTCTTTAAATAAAGTTTCGCCAATATGTGAGAGCAAAGTACTTTTCCCACATTGCCGAGGGCCAATAACAAACTGTGCCGGCATAGTACTTTGAGATAATCGGGAAGTAATGTCACGCTTAATATACATCTGACGATTATAAGTTACCAGCTTAGAATCGTCAATAAAATTTTTTACTGGCTTTGGATTACATTCACCAACCGACATCCGTATATTTCCCATGATTTTGAAAAGAATGGCTATGTATTTTTATTGACTCAAATTTTATGGTACACTGCCCGCCAATTTTTGAAACCGAATTCAGGGCGTACCATGATAATAAATAGAACAATGAATAAAATAAACATCATCTCGGCGGTGATTTTAAGCGCGTGCCTGTATTTCACAACAGCCGCCGCAGACACAATGCCGGTTGTTCCGCAAGCGCCCGTTTCCACTGTGAACCCTGGTGACGGTGTAATTCCTGCAGGAAATGATAACCAGGCAAGCCCTGTCGGAAGTATTTATGTTGGGATTGGAACAGGTTTCATGTTTCCGCATCTGACGCATACCACCAATTTTACAACATCAGGACTTTCCTTTCTTCCCTCTTTACAAGATAAATACGTAACCAATCATGCGAAAAGCTCTATTGAAGCTTCTTTTTTGGCAGGTTATCGATGGCAATGCCAGTCGCAATGGCTTTCTGCTTTAAGTCTCGGAGTTGAATATACGTACTCCAGACCCGAACTTTCTGGTAACATTTTTAAATTTTCACTGCCTCAGGCAAAAATTTTTCAATACAAATACAAAGTGGCGGAACAAGCAATTTTGTTAAAATTAAAGTTTAATTTCCATGAGTGGCATCACTTTTCTCCTTATGCTTCTGTAGGAGCGGGTATTGCTGTGAACCATGTGTATGGTTATACAACCGGGCTTCTTCCCAATGTACCGCCAGGGTATTCCTCATTAGGGAATTTTGCTTCGGCAACCACCACAAATTTCGCTGATAGCTTTGGCGCGGGTATAGATTATTGGGTAAATAACAATTTACAATTGAGTTTAGGATATGAATATACGCATTATGGTGTGGTGCGTACAGGCTATGGTTCAGGTGTTTTGGCTAACGATCGTTTGTCAAACAGCCTTAGTTCAAATGCAGTGACGCTAAGCATCGTACGTTTTTTCCAAGGTTAGTTTTTTGTGTTATGTTGGTACAATGGTAGAATTATTATGAAATCTGTTAAACTCGTTTTCTTTTTTGCTTTCAGTCTTCTTTCGATGAGTGCTTATTCATTGACCCCATTTAGCTGCACGCTTAAGGGGCAAGGCATACCCGCCAACACATTGACTGGTAAGCTCTATACTAATGTCTATAACTGTCAGAATAACTTTCCACTGCCTATTAAGCCATTGGATGTCATTCATATCATTACTAAGCAAGGCAGTAGTAAAAATACCTATTGGGGCGGTGCTTGTGCGAATGGGAATATTCCCAGTGGCGGAAGCTGCGATTTAGATCTCAACTTTATAACTATGAATACAGGGATATCTTCTTTTGATTTGAGGATAGAAATGCCAGGCTACAACCCTCCTGCTTTTTCTCAAATTTCGACAGAGACTAAAACACCAATCCCTGTAATAACCTGGTCAGGCCGTAACTCAGGCAGCGCCGTAGTCGGCAGCAATGGTAATGGTTCCGGACAATTTGTTGCTGATGCCAGTGACAGCTCAGGTCAAACAGTGTATTACAGTTTTGCTCTGAGTGGTTCAGGTAAAGTAATACCAGACCCTGATGATAAAAATCAGTTTGAATTGGTTGGCGCGAAAGATCAAAATGAAACTGTAATCATAACTGCCAAAGCGAATGATGCCTCGGATGTTGCCGGCAATCCTATTAAAATTACTCAAAGCGGCGTTCCCGCAAAAACCATAAAAATTTACAATAACTCTAATGAACCCATTTATCCGGTCCTTTCAGCTTCAATAACTTTAGAAGATAAGTATTTACAAGCTGAATTTCAAACCAAAGATCCGGAAAAGGATAAATTTGCTCATACCAAGTCATATAGAGTTTATATTGATGCAGATAACGGTATTCCTGCGGGACAATCAGTAACTGTTACTGCTCCTTTTTATTCAAAATTGGTCGAAAACCCTACATCAGCCCCTGATCAATACGTCGATTGGTGGAATGGCGTGCGGATTTACATTTACGATCAGAAGCCGCAAATTACCGGCACATTGGTTACTCTAAAAAGCGCTGGTCCAAGCTATACGGCAGGAACTGACGCTGACACAGAAGTAAAAGTTTATTCATACCCAGACGAACCACTGCCAAATGAACCATCTCAATTAGCAGAATACACATTTGCGAATATTGCCACGAACGTTATACCCTATTTAATCTTTTACGATCATGTGGATTACGATATATCCTATGTTGATGATGCTTATCTTCCAATGGCTATAGAACCCTTCAAAAATAAGGCCATCGGCTACATAGGAACTACTCAAAGCGTAAGTGATTTTCATACGCATGTTAATCAATTTTTGCTGGATTTTCCAAATTGGCCTCATTATAATATGGGTAATGTGATTAATAAGAAATTGCCATCCGGCTATAAAGCATTTACCGACCAATCGCTGCTCATACCTAATCCTGATAAGGCTGTTGATGATATGAAAGCATTATGGACGAGCTGTACTTCAAAGAATAGTTCGTTCGCTCAATTTTCAGTGTGCGAAAATATACAGGCAGTCAAACAATTTTTTGACGAAAATTATAATAAATACACAACTCTTTGCAGTACCCACGGCGCGAAGCCATTGGATACTGATTTGATGATTCGTCATGTTTACGGCTGGGTTCCTTTTAATGCCTGCGCAGATGATACTTTCATAGTAAACCCTCTATACGAAACCCGAACTGGCTCCGCTTACACGGAAATACAAAATAAGTACATTGCCTTACAATACAGTTCTCTGGAACAAGCAAATAAAGCCGAGGTATTTAACCCTTATGCTGCCTTTATTCACGGCGGAGATTATCTCAAGATGCATGCAGCCTATGCTTTCTCAATTGATGATGCCGTAGGTAATATGAATGAAGATGGCGAAGGCATTATTGTTGCTGTGGGTGGAGATCATGGCTTGATAAATAAAACCGAGTATAATCCCAAGACGACTATTGAAATCGGTTTAGGTCAGCCTGCTGCCAATGATCCGGTTTGGACGAAGTATGGTATTTGTACACCAGAGGCTGATCAATATCTATCTAGTGGCAGCACCTTGATAAAAGTTGGCGGCCAAGCTCAATTTCCCTGTAAAATTACTTTAGAAGACAGCAATAATAGTGTATACCAATTCACTATCAAGCACGGAGTACCCTTATCAGGATCAAATAGTGACAATGTTGATTGCAGTGCAAGTAATAATAAAACATGGTGTGAAGGAGTAAATGTTGATGCGGTAACAAAGCGGAATATTGGTACCCCTCCGCCTACCAAGTTCAATCCTAACGAAATGATTAATATCTATTTAGGCATGCTTGAAAGTAACCCTTGGACCAAATATGGGATTTGTTCTGAAGAAGCTGACGAATTTTTTTCAGAAGGACAAAACTTGCTTCAAATAAGCGGTAAAAATCGTAACTACCCATGTGCGATCACATTACAGGACAGGAATAATAAATTGTATCAGTTTGAAATTAAAAGTAACGCCCCATTGACTACTGCCTGCATTCCAGGCAAACAAAATGTATGGTGCGAAAATGTACAAAGCTCTGGCAGAAATATAAATACGCAGCCACCCAACCCTGAAGGCGGAATTTAATTCCGCCCTCAAAGATTATATAATGGGCGGATTGACACTCTAATCATAGACAAAAGCCATACAACGGTTTATGATACATACGCTCACTTGCGGATGAATTATTATGGCTTTACTCAAAATAGTTGTATTGGCGTGGTTGGGTTTAGGGTGTGTGTCAATAATACTTCCGGCACGCCGGCTATTATTACAGAGTAGCCGTTATGGCTCAATGCTGGCAGCTTTGGCTGTCTTTTGTCTGGCCGCCTTCTATCATGGCTCATCCACCTGGTTATTCGACACATCATTTTTTCCTTATAAACTCGGGTTTGCCATACAGTTTGATCCGCTATCCCGTTTTTTTGTCTTTTTGTTAAGCTTGTCTGTGCTGGCGGTGAGCGTGTTTGGCCAATCTTATTTTAATCATTTCACTCTAAGACAGCAAAAGTTGATTCAAACTGTTTCCTGTTTTTTTATTCTCGCCATGCTGCTGGTGTTGACGGCAGGCAATACATTCACATTTTTATTTGCCTGGGAACTGATGACATTCAGTTCTTATCTTCTGATTGCGTTTAATGCAACCGATAAGTCCGCCCGTCAAGCAGGGTTCTTATATTTAGGAATCGCGCATCTCGGATTTTTAAGTATTGTGATCAGCTTCTTCTTGTTAGGCAACATGCCAATCTCTGCAGTATCAGCCAACTTTATTTTTGTTTTGATGTTCATCGGCTTTGGCGCAAAAGCGGGTTTATTTCCTTTGCATGTCTGGTTACCCGGAGTATATCCCATTGCACCCAGCCCTATCTGTGCGTTAATGAGCGGGGTAATACTGAAAACAGCTATTTACGGGATGATTCGTTTTAGTTTTTATTGGTTATTGCCCTACCAACAAGCCTGGTGGGGTTATAGCTTGATTACCATCGGACTGTGCAGCATGTTGATTGGCGTCATTCATGCTGCTTTGCAAACGGATATGAAGCGGTTGTTGGCGTACTCATCTATGGAGAACTTGGGTTTTATTGTCGTGAGCTTAGGTTTTGCCATCGTTTTTTATCAATACCATCAGTACGCACTTTCTGATGCAGCCTTGCTGATAGTTTTGTTGCATAGTTTAAGTCATAGCCTTTTTAAGTCATTACTGTTTTTAAGTACCGGCTCAATTTTGCACGCTACCGGCGAACGCAACCTGGGTAAATTAGGCGGTCTGATTCAAAAAATGCCCTGGGTGAGCGGCTGCGCTCTGATTGGTTGTCTCGCCATGGCAGGCTTACCCTTATTCAGCGGTTTCATATCTGAATGGCTTTACTTGCGTATTTTCTTTTCCCAAGGTATGTCAAGCCACTTTGACTTCGCCATTTTTTCCAGTGTGATTGTCGCTGTCAGTGTACTGGTTTTTGCCTTGGCGGGTTTTGTGATTGTAAAATTCTTCGGTATTGCGTTTTTAGGGCGGCCGCGAGAGTCACATTTAGTGCATGCGGGGCCGGCGAGCTGGTTTGAACGCTTGAGTCTCGTCTGGCTTGCTTTATGGAGTGTTTTCATCGGGTTGTGGCCAATGCCGTTTATTTCACTGTTGCAGAAAATATTACACGGTATATCTAATCAATTTGCGTTACCCTGGCCGCATCTTTTTACATTGTCACTGTCACAATCTGCCGCAAACCATGACGGTTTTGTTCCGGTACTGTTATTGATGAGTTTACTCGCCGGATTGCTGCTGATTTTTATATTAATTAAAAAATATTCCGCGCCTTCTTTACAAAGAAATAGTGCGTGGGGTTGCGGCTTTAATGTGATAACGTTACGCATGCAAGAATCGAGTGAAGGATTTTCACAACCGTTTAAACTTATTTTTTCTAAATTAATTCAAACCAGATTGGCGCTGCCAAAAGCGACTGATGTGAATCCACACTATGCGGCGCAAGTCACGGAACGTATCTGGCCTTTATTTTATACCCCCTTGACTCAAGGCGTATGGCGTATTGTTGCGCTCACCAAGTGGATTCAACAAGGAAAAATCGCTGTTTATCTTACTTATATGGCATTTACCTTATTCATCTTACTGGTTGGTGTGCTGTGGTTATGATTTCCGATAACACGATCTCAATTCTACTGTTTGTGTTGCAGGGGCTGTTGGTGATTGCCATTGCACCCTTACTGTCAGGCTGGCTTAAGATAGTAACATGCCGATGTCAAAATCGATCGGCAGCTTCACTGTTTCAACCCTATTTTGCATTCTGTAAGCTGCTCATTAAAACCCCTGTCATGGCTGAGAATGCATCCTGGTTGTTCCGGTTTGCTCCCTATTTTTATGCTGCCTGCTTAGCCGTACTGGCATTTGTCGTGCCGTTTTTTTTATACTATGGCGTGCTTTCACCTCTATTTGACGTGATAGTCGTGGCGGGTATTTTTGCCTTGGCACGCATTAGCATGGCGCTGGCAGCTATGGATGTCGGTACCGCGTTTGGCTCCTTGGGAGCAAGGCGTGAATTGTTTATCGCCTGTTTAGTAGAGCCGGTATTGTTGCTGGTTTTGTTAAACCTCGGACTTATTACAAAAGGTTTGACATTGGAGCATATCGGTTTTGTTTTGATCCACAAGGGCATCTTATACCCGGGTTTGGCTTTTTCACTTTCTGCTTTCGTCCTGGTGCTGCTCGCAGAAAATGGCCGCTTCCCCTTTGATAACCCTGCTACTCATTTAGAACTGACCATGATTCATGAAGCCATGATACTGGAATATTCAGGACGTTACCTCGCGCTCATTGAGTGGGGGAATTCGCTCAAACTTACGTTATTTTTACTCCTTTTTGTGAATTTATTTTTCCCCTGCGGTTTAGCGGTACAACTGTCATGGGGTGCATTATTAACAGGATTGATCACAACACTCGTAAAGTTGTTTGTTCTGCTGACGCTTTTAGCAATTGCCGAATCATTACAAGCTAAAGTGCGCCTGTTTCGGATTCCTGAATATTTGGGACTGGCTTTATTTCTGGCGTTGATGGGTATTCTATTAACGCAATTGATGGTAACGCAAGTGACGGGAGTACCGATATGATCAACGATTGGCTGCTGTTTCTTATCAGTATTATGCTTTTATGCGGTGTTTTAATGGTGGTAGGAACTCATATCACCAGCGTCCTTAAATTACTTGTCGCACAAAATACATTATTGGCCGTGTACCTTTTGACGAAGGCTATTTATGTGCCGAATGCCGCATTGTTTGTTTCTGTCGCGATAACCGTCATTGTCAAAGTCATTATTTTGCCGCTGCTGCTTTGGAAACTTGCCCGCTTTTTACACCTTTCCGGACGCGTTGAACCAATTGTCAATAAACCGACACTGTTATTGTTAACAACCGCTTTGGTCTTTTTTGCCCTTATTTTAAGCCGGAATATGCTAACGTTTTTGCCGCACACAAGCGCCGCCGGATTTTCACTGGCTCTGGCTAATGCCTTTGTTGCCATGTTACTGGTCATCGTCAGGCGCAAAGCCGTCACCCAAGTCATTGGTTTACTGGTGTTAGAGAACAGCATTTTCATCCTGGCTGCCGCACTGAGTACGGGTTTTCCCTGGCTGATTGAACTTGGCATGAGCTTTGATGTGCTAGTGGGCTTTATGATTTTCACGCTGTTTTTAATGCGCATACAACGTGAATATGGCTCCTTGCAAATTCACAACTTTGAAAAGCTCAAGGAGCGTGTATGAATCTTATTGGACTCATCTTGCTCCCGGGCGTGCTTTCTTTGTTGATATTGCCTTGCATAACCAATAGAACCTGGGCCGGTTATATCAGTTCAGCGGTGTGTACTTTGTGCTTTGTTCTTTCAATCTTTTTGGCATACCGTGTTTATAATAGCGGGCAGCCCATCTTCTTTTTTCATCAATGGTTTTTGTGCGATAAATTGGCTGTGTTTTTTATATTACTGAATAGCTTTATCGGCATGACAACCAGTTTTTATGCAATCAGCTATCTGAACAATGAAAATAAACTTCACTTACACCCTTTAGTGTATCGCTTTTATCATACGGGATACCAATTATTTTTACTTGGCATGTTAGGGGTATTGTTGAGTAATAATATCGGTATGATGTGGGTTGCCATTGAGCTTGCCACCATCGCCAGTGTGGCGCTGGTAGGACTTTACCATACCAGTGAAGCCCTGGAAGCTGCCTGGAAATACCTTATTTTATGCGGTGTGGGTATTGGTTTAGCGTTATTAGGCACTGTTATTTTGTATATTGGGGCCTCTACACAAGGTTTAGGTGAGCATGGATTGTTATGGACGCAGCTTGTATCGGAGGCACCCCATATTCCTGCCAAATTACTGGCAGTCAGTTTTGTTTTTCTCTTTGTCGGCTACGGAACCAAAGTCGGATTTGTGCCGCTTCACAATTGGCTGCCCGACGCCCACGCGGAAGGGCCTGCGCCTGTTTCAGCGTTATTATCCGGTTTATTATTAAACGCGGCTTTGTTTGCCATCCTTCGATTCAAATGGATGCTCTCCAACACCAGCCTGCATACCTTGCCGAGTGTATTGCTGTTAATTTTTGGATTTATCGGCGTGCTCTTTGCCGCTTTATCTTTGTTCCGTCAACGTCAACTTAAGCGATTATTCGCCTATTCATCCATTGAGCATATGAGTTTAATCAGCATTGCTTTTGGTTTGGGAACACCGCTGGCATTGTTCGCCGCTTTACTCCATATGTCCATGCATTCTCTCAGCAAGACCGCCGCATTTTTTTCCTGCGGCAACGTGATGCAGCGTGCAGGTACGCAAACACTCAGCAAGCTTCGTGATCTTTCGGGTCAAATGCCTGTCTCAGCCGCCTTGCTGTTAATCAGCACCTTTGCTATTTTAGGGCTTCCGCCTTCGGGATTGTTTATCAGCGAGTTACTGTTAATTTTAGCCGCCTTCAAAGCGAATATCGGTTTAACCATTCTTTTGCTTTTGGGTTTAGGGCTGGCGTTTCTTGCTATTTTGTTGAAAATGCAACCGCTGTTTTGGAGCAAATCGGCACATGTCTCTATAATGCCATTAAAAAACAGGCATCACGCGTATTGGCCTGCCGCCCTGCATTTGGTTATTGTGATTATCGCAGGAGTTTTTGTGCCTTTTTATTTACTAAGCCCCATTGTTAATTACATCGCGGGAGTGTTGTCATGAAACACGAACAGCAAGAAATATTCGGTCAATCAAGCAATGCTTCCACTGCGCCTCTAAACATTACTGTTGCTGTATCAGAGCAAACAGTCATCGCAGAATATATAAAATCCAACGGTGGCGTTTTGATAACCGAGTGGATTGCACCCGATCAGCACACTCAGGCAACCTGGTGGTATGTTTTATATCTCCATCAATCGCGCTGGATTTGTGTGCAATCAGCACTGCATCCCAAACGTCCGGCAATTCACGATTTAAGTCTGTTTTTTCCGGTAGCGAATCGATTGCAACGCGCTATTTATGATCTCACCAAAATCGCGGCAAAAAACAGTCAAGACAAGCGGCCTTGGTTAAGTCATGGTTATTTTAAAACAGGATTACTTAATCCGCATACACGATCAAACCAGTATGCAAATACCCGCTATCATTTTAAAAAAGTGTCAGGGGATGGTGTTCACGAAATACCGGTTGGACCTGTACACGCAGGGGTGATTGAACCCGGTCACTTTCGATTTTCCGTTGTCGGTGAGCGTGTGTTAAAACTGGAGGAACGTTTGGGTTACACGCACAAAGGTATTCATCAATTATTAATCGGCAAAACGCCGCAAGAAGCTAACAAATTGATTGGACGAGTTAGCGGCGATACCACTGTTGCATACAGTTATGCGTTTGCATTGGCTTGCGAAAAGCAATCAGGCATTCAAGTGGAGACTGATTCAGCCATTATGCGGTCTGTTTTATTAGAGCGTGAACGACTCGTTAATCATATTGGTGATATAGGCGCGATTATTAATGATACCGGATTTTCCGGTTTGGCCGCACAATTTTCAATCTTAAAAGAAATACTCGTCAGAGAAAACGCAACCCTCACCGGTCATCGATATATGATGGACGCCATTGTTCCAAACCAAACAATGGACAAGTGGAACAATGACATCATTAACGGTTTATTAAAACAACTCGCTGTTATTACATCCGAATTATCAACATTACAGCATATTTACAGTCATCATCATGGATTACAAAACCGTTTACAAACCACCGGCGTCATCAGTCGGGAAACGGCCCGATGTTCAGGATTACTTGGTGTCGCGGCCAAGGCAAGTGATGTAGCGTTAGATGTAAGAGCCGTCAATCAATATTTTCCTTACACAGAAATTGATTTTATACCGGTAACAGAAACCGGCGGTGATGTGACGGCACGCGTTAATGTTCGCTTTCGAGAATGTCAGCAAAGTATTAAAATGATCGATTATTTCTTAAGGATGATGCGGCAGTCAACCAGGCAACCGCTTAGTAAGCCGCCGGCACAATCTGATATCGGTATTGGCTGCGTAGAAGGCTGGCGGGGGCCCGTATGTGTCGCTGTCCGGATCGATCCAAATCATCGTATCGCATGGTGTCATTTTCACGATCCATCCTGGCAAAACTGGCTGGCGCTTGAACACGCCGTTATTGATAACATTGTTGCAGATTTCCCGCTGATTAATAAGTCGTTTAACTTAAGTTACAGCGGCCAGGACAGTTAACCAAAACAGTTAATAAGAGCACAGTTAATATGTGGACATTCATCAAAAAAATCATACGAACCGGTATTAAAACAGAAAACTTTTCCCCGCCGGAAGATGATGCTGTCAAAAGCGTGGGAAAAGCACTTGAGAAAAACATCGCTAAACATTTTGGGAGGGCTTTGGCAATTCGTTTGGTTGACGCTGGTTCTTGCAATGCTTGTGAACTGGAAATTAATGCTGCCTGCAATCCATTTTATAACCTTGAACGTTACGGCATCCATTTTACGGCGAGTCCCCGTCACGCTGATTTATTGCTGGTTACAGGCCCCGTCACCAAAAACATGCGTGAGGCGTTAATCAAAACCTATGAAGCAATGCCGGAGCCAAAGCGGGTCGTTGCTGGGGGTGATTGCGCCCGGTGCGGCGGAGTGTTTAAAAACAGTTACGCGGCAGAGAATGGCATTGGCGATATTATTCCTGTTGATGTCATTGTTCCGGGCTGTCCGCCAACACCTGCTCAAATTATGCAGGGAATTTTTAAAGCCGTTAAAACCTAATACTTTCTTTACATTTAGTGTCGTCTTAATTAACATTAAGATCCTCTTTTGAATCAATCTAAATCAGAGTAATAATTATTATGCCTACACAATACAAGATGTTATCCGGGATATTTTCTATTTGTATTTTAATGCTGATGTTTACTCCTGTG
>Ga0100378_1005571_pt1 | contig 11529 bp, 13 predicted proteins | sample CryGeymeta201502_FD_81535 | JGI IMG/M metagenome (GOLD analysis project Ga0100378, IMG submission 81535) | Groundwater microbial communities from Crystal Geyser aquifers in Utah, USA - Crystal Geyser metaG 2015-02 | ecosystem: Environmental > Aquatic > Deep subsurface > Groundwater | place: USA...
CACGACAGAAATAGCTACAAACTGAGACACCATGAAAAAAAGCTGATGGAACTATCAGACTGCAGGGATTATTGTTATGGGGAAATATTAACAGGCCCTCAGTTCCAAGCAACTTTGCCTCCTTTCCGTTTATTTTCAAGTAATCAGCATTTTACCTTAGAATCTCAGAGCTGGCTGGCCAGAAAGAAGAATCGGCTCATGGAAAGACTTCAATATTGATCCGATACTTATTTCTCTCATTCTTAAGAAACCTTTGAATATTGACTTGTTATCAATGACAATTTAACAATTTTGCGTAACTGAAATTTACTCAAGCTGGGAAATTCTGTGTGCTGTCTTATATCATAATTTTTAAAATTTCTCTATATGCTTTTACTACTTCTAGTGATTTCGGTTCTCGGGCGAGGAGAAGATCCATGTCCTGTTCCATAAATATACTCCTTTACCTAGTACGTTGCCAGGTTCAAGAAAGTTTACAACTCAAGCGAAACAGTCTACCGAAAAGAAATTTTTGATGGAAATGTGACTAAACTTCAACAAAACCCATGCTGCAGTTGCGGTATCACAAAATTTTACGATCTAACTCGGAATGAAATTTTAGGTAGCTATGGTCTTATTCAGCTGACAGAGGTCTCTACTTGCCGTTAGACATTTAAGAACAAGCTAAAAAACAGGAGTAGTAAATCAAAAACTAGTCATTCTTTACTGTGGTTTAAAAGTAAATAAAATTCAAGGTTGGAGCAGCTTCCTCATTGGATTGGAGGGAACATGGAGCTGTCACTCCGGCAAAGATCCAAGGGACTTGCGGCACCTGTTGGTCTTTTGCCACTGTGGGAATGTGTTAAAGTTCTTTGATTCTGCAAGGAAGAGCCTTTAACAATCAACTTTATCAGGTAGATCTATCTGAACAATTTTTGCTGAGGTGCACAAGAGACAGTTCATGTAATGGAGGTTATTTATAAACAGCGCTTGATAAAGCCCTTGAGAATGGGCTTCCTTATGAGTCGCAATACCCCTACCAGCCATTCTCATATGAGCCTGGTCTATGCTCAACTAAGGATCTGGTGGAAATCTCGAATATGACCAGAAAGACAAGATATATGGTTGATGATGATGTTGTCATTCAGATGCTTCAGGACGGACCTATTACTGCAGCTGTGAGTGCTTCAGGCTGGTAAGGCTACAGCCAGGGAATCTTCAGTTGCTCCTCTAATGCTGCTATCGACCATGCGGTACTTCTAGTTGGCTACACTCCTGACGCTTGGATTGCAAAAAACAGCTGGGGAACAGACTTTGGCTAAAATGGATTCATTTACATTTCTCGAAAGGCTGGACAAAACTGTAAGATCGGGTATGCCGTTCATGAGATGGGAGAGCTAACTCTGGCACTGTCTCATTTATTATTGATGCTTCTATTACTGGGGATGCTTGTATGAGTTTAGTTTCCCACTTGATGTGTAATATCCTGTTCATTAATATTCTTTCAGCTGGAAGCTAGAAGGTTAGGTGGTAGGATATAATTGTTCCCTGGACCTTTTAGGGCAATATAAGACCGCTGAATTTATTATTGCTACCAAATATAAAATGAAAACATACGGCGTGTTTCTTGCTTTGCTAGTGATATTTGTCACAGCACAGGCACAAACCATCTGCACTCCTCAGCTAATGACCTTTGCAGAGTTCAAAACTCAATTCAACATCACCTACAACAATAATGTCACTGAGGATGCCATCAGGAATGGATATTATGACAACAATCTAGCCATTTTGGCCAATAGCACCTGCTGCTATTGTGGTGTCACCAAGTACTTCGACAGAACACCCGCAGAACTTGCCAGTATACCTTGCTTTATTTAGATCTCAGGGGAGGAGTCACATCTGTCTTCACTACCACATAACTCAACCTCCAAAACCTGAAGCAACAGTTTTGGGCCACTGAAGATCACCATATCATCATCAACAACCAAGCTCCTGCTGACCTCGACTGGAGAAATTCAAACAAAGTGACTTCTGTTAAGGATCAAGGCCTCACTTGTCCCGGTGCTGGGGCCTACTTTACAGCTACTGCTCAAAGCTAGAGCTGGGATATCATAAGGGGAAATCAGCAAAATTTAGACTTATCTGAACAGTACTTGTTACAGTGTGCTCAAGATAACAGCTGCACTAGTGCTGCCCTTGAATATGCCATTGACAAATCCATCAATGGTCTTCCTCAAGAAGCAGATTATCCTTACAACCCTTACACAAACTATCCTAACATCTGCAGTGCCAACCAGTTAGTGAGTACTGCTAACAGCAAAAGGATTACACTTCGAAATGCTTCCGATGCCCAGATCATATCCATGTTGCAAACTGGTCCCGTAGCTGCAGTTGTCAGCACACAAGACTGGGAAAGATATGTCAGTGGGGTCATCAGCTGTCCTTCTAATGCTAACTACGACCATGCTGTACTCATAGTGGGATATACCTCAGCTTACTGGATCGTGAAGAACAGTTGGGGAAGCAATTATGGGCTCAACGGGTATGTTCATGTTGAGAGAAATCGTAACAACAACTGCCAAATTCACAAGGCTGTCTCATTGGTTACCCTTGGAGAATCATACATCATGGTCTGTTTCATTTTGACTCTGGCACTCTTGATGATCGTTTATTGAACATTTTATTATTCACAACCATCAATCTCATCCATTCAGATGAATATTTGAATTCTAATTGAGGTTCACGGAACCATTGTTTTTCTTATTCTGATTTTTTTTTCCTTTGAAAGGATTTTTCTTTTTCCTGGGGTCTTTCGAGTCTTTTCTATAGCTGCTTTGACGAGACTCTGATCCATCAGAAGCATTGGCGTATTAGCTAGAAATCGAATACTACATCTGGTCTTCAATGTCAAATGATCCGGCAAGAGGCTCAACCCTTTCATCCTTCTCTATCTTTTTAAGCTGACGAGGTCGTATGTTCCTGTCAAGCCCTAAAATCATCCGGACAAGATTTTATGGATGAATTTTATTTCTTCCTCCACAAAGTTTTTAGTATGCTGCTTCCGAAGGCTCCCGGTTACACTAATGTCGACAATAAGGACAGTTCTAAGTAAACAACATTTTACTTGATTTTTAGAGAACCAATTTATGAGGCAATGACTATGAAAAATATGCTTGCAATATGTCACCCTGACCATTTCGGAGCTACTGATAGAAGTTAAACATATGACACATTGCTCTCCATCTTCGTCCGAAGATTTGCCTTCAGAGGCCTCCATCATCAACTTATCATAGTGTTTAGCTGTTTCCTTAAGAATATTCAAAACGACCAGTCCTTGGATTTCAGGAAAGTAGAGGTTTATTTCTTTTTTGCTAAGGTAGAAGGAGTTCTCAGGTAGGCGTCGGATTTGTCTTTTCTTTTTGCAATAGCATACAACAATCAAGAGGGCAATAATAGCAAGTACACCGATAATCAAACCCACAATAAGACCAACTTGACTCTTTCCATCAGCATTTTCGTATCGAAGGACAACATTGGTGTTATGAAAATTGCTGGTGCTTTGAAGGGTTAGCATGATGTTTCTCCCTTTGCTCTCAATCACAAAATCTGACTCAGTTACAGTGACCAGTTTGGACAGAGAGATATTCATCGTATCGTAATAGGTGTTGAGCGGTCCTGCAAGATCCCCCTTTATCTTTTCAAACTGCACATACAATTTGATGCTGTTAGTGGAATAGTCCTAAGAGTAGATGATTTTGACTCTTTAGGGAGGATTCTCGATACGGTAGTAAGAATTCATGATGCTGTAAAGGTTCTTATAATGGTTTTGATCTTACACCATAGATTAGATGTAGTAGTCGCACTGTTTTCCGTAGTGATTGTTGTCACATGGTGAGCATTGGCAGCTAGTGGTCAAAATACTTCCCCATGGGCAGCTGAAACATATCAGACCTGAGGAGGTTGTTGACCTCAAACTGAGGTAGTATTGTTTATCGGATATGATTGTTGGCTGGTCAAGGTTGAAAAAGGTTAAATAGATCGTATTGTTGACAGAAAGATTGAATCTGACGTTTACTAATTGTAGATCTCCGTTGATAGCACCAAAAAAATCCATGCTGCTAAGCAAGGAGCTTTGATTACTATACATCTCAGAAAGGCTTTGCTTTGTTAGATTAAAGGTGATTGGAGAAGTTGAGGCCAACATGATGGTGTTACTATATTGGATATTCTGAACTCCAAAAATCGCGGCTATAGTAGCTGATTGTTCTGACACTGTGAAGTTAAATTAGGTGATGTACTCGGCTCCATTCTTGATAGAAAAAGGGATACGATGATGCCGCCAAAGTTGTAGGTACCTGAAGAGCAGCAGACAGCAAAAAGACATATAACAGAAACTCTCATGATACTCCAAGTCATCATGCTAACTTTGATAGTTTATAATCAATGATCTTGTATGTAATCAGGAGAACATGACCTTCATGAGCACTCTTAGCAAATCGTCTCCCATATCAGCCTTCGGGAAAGTAGCAGTGGCTCCATAAAGAGCAGCAGAGTCAGATTCTTTCTTTTCTGGGTTCTTTTTCAAGTGATCGATGGCTTCTTTCACGTCTTTGGCGAGGTTGGCCCTCACGTTGGCAACGTTGGCAGGGGTTATACAGACGTGGGTACTTCGGGGTAAGTGTAACGAAGACATGTGCCAGCCTTTCTTTTATTTTAGATAATGACAAACTGAGTAGATACCAACTTCTGTTGTATCAAAAGCCAACACGCACAGTTGAGGATTTCCGAGAACGACAACACCTTCAATTTTTTTCAGCTAAGCAGCAACAGTTTTAGTTGTATCTGACAGTTATTTAGCGTTTTCAATGTATTGTTTACGACCAATATGAGTCATGACGTACCAAGCACCAGCACTAGCAAAGCCAGGTCTTGATCCGACAAAGGATGGGGTACCGTAAAGTCCTCCGATCCAGTCTGAGTAAACGAAATACATATGATGTCTCAACTCCCTCGTTTTATAAAAGATAGTGGAAACTCCCTTGGGTGCCAATCCGTATTTATGATGGTCCAAACTAATCGAGGTGACCCCTTCTATGTCCATGGAAAAGTTGGCCTTATGTTCCTCCAAGAAACCAGCAACAAGTCCTCCCAAGCACCCGTCAATATGGAAACCGACTTTGTGTTTAACTGCTAGTTTAGCAATATCGTGTATAGGATCGATGATTCCATGAGGATAGTTGGGATAAGAGCCATAGAGGGCAATTGTATTGCTGTCAATCAGTGATTACATGTGGCTAACATCAACCTCGAAGAACTCGTTAAGTCTGGCCTTTCGAAGCTCAATATTAAAGTACTTGGCACCCTTGTCCACGGCGGCATGAATGGTATTAGGGACAACGCTTTATATAAACTATCTTACATGTTTGGTCTTTCCTTCTTATAGTAGTTTTTGTAGGCGTACATGCTCATTATCAAACTTTCTGAACCTCCACTGGTTATCATTCCGTATATTTTTTCCTTTGATATCAAGCTTGCAGTCATCATCAAAACTTATGCTTCCATCTTTGCCAGTTCTTTGAATGCATCCAAATGCAAAGGATTGTGGTACATATACTTAGCAGCAAAATCGCTAGCTTTTTAGCAAACCTCTTTCTCACCAGCATACATCGTCCCTGACAGTTTGCCAGAATACAACCTCTCATTTTATTCCTTGATCCATTTATGAATCCGAGATTCCAAGTTCTATTTTTTCATGCCCTCTGTTGGCAATTTGTGTGAACGATGAGGATCTTTCATAGAATCCAACTCTTTGGTAAAGGTGACCTCTAATTCCTACATGCCTTTGTCGAATTTTTTTTGAACATATTGCTTGATGAAGGGAAGAGATATAAAGAATGTGGAAATTTTCTTCTTGAGCTGACTTTTCCAAGCTAAATATACTTTTTCTTACTGACTAGCTCTTTATTTTTGGGTCGGAAGATTCCTCTTCGGTTGACTTTTCTCAAAATCCAGATCAGAATGATAAAGTAGATGAAACAGAAAGCAGGGAAATCGACCTGAGAAGCGAACGAATTAAAGTGTTCTTCTGCCCATCCGATGGTACAGTTGAGATGGGATCGAGCTGTAAGGAGTAAGGGAGCGATTTGTTCCCTTATATCGTATGTTGTCATATCAAAAGAATGATAAATATAGTATTGAATTGAATAATTAGCAAATTATTACAGAAGCACAAGCAATGAACCTTGAGTTTTCAGAAGATATGACATCAATTGACCCTGTGACTTTTCTTTGCCTCAAAGAATACCCTAACAGAGTATTACTTTCCCATTCCAAAATTCATCACTTTCAAGACAATAAAACCATGTTCGAGTCTCGGTGCATCCTCTTCACTTAGTTATGCTACCTCATTATTTGGTCAGAGTTATAAGGCAAAAAGGTTCTTATCTCAAAGACCACATTTCTAAACCACAACAAATGCCTCTTCATGCTGTATTCATCTAATTTCAAATATTCTGATAGATTGAAGGTCTTAGAGAGAGGAAAAGTAGTGCAAAATATCCAAGATTTTTACGAATTTCTCTTTCCTTTGAAGTTTCAAAAGGAATTCAATAAATAAATAGATGATTCCTAACAATCCAGCATTAATGATAATGCAAAGGAATCACTAAAGAAGTTAAGCGAGTTATTACAATCAGAAGGGAAAAATATACAGCATATCCAAGCTGTGAGGAACGTATTAGAAGAATCATAGCTTTTCAAAGAATATGCTTATTAATTGAAGTGGAACATGGCCGTTTTGGTCAAAGCTATAACTCGGTGCCATTTGGGGCAGGACGATATATTACTCACATACAAGGAGCTTCTTGAGATTCAAAATGATCTCTAAAGGTGTACAAAGAAGAATTCAGATGATCAAAATATAACTAAGTTGCATACACACTATTACAAGCAACTTTTTCACCTTTTTAAATTACTGCAGACTCGAAATTACCTTAGAATTACAACGATATAAGAGGAGACTCCACTAAAATCTAAATAAAAAAATCATAATATCATCATTTTCACTATTGACTTTAGTTCAAACCCGAAAAGAAATGAGTTCATTAACAAAACTCTTAAATAAAATTCATCAGAAGAAGAGTCAGCTGCAAACATCAACTAATAGTAAAAAGACAATATCTCCAACAGGCATAAATAGTACATTGAAACACTCTGGATCTCCAAAAATTCAATCAGGTTCAGAATTAAGATCGAATTTAACTCAAAGGACAATACTTTTAGAGTTGATGTTGAGGGAGAAAGTCACTGGATACTTGAGTAGTTCTATTATGACATTCTTTCAAACTTATGGGGTTAGTTCATGAATTTGTGGTACAATCATGACATCTCGCATAACTCCTAAAAGAGTGGAGAAGAAAATAGGCATATAAAATGGTAACTTGTACAGAGACAAAAATGTCCAGCAATCAGGGAACGATTCAAGGTACAGCCATAAGACAACCTGGCTAGGTAAACCCTTATATCTGTTGACAGAATAATGATGGTCCTACTTCTATTTGAAACCACTCTCAAATATCTTTTCAAAGTGAGTCAAAACATGGTGGACTACAATGAAAACTATCTCAATCATCTTCAGGATAAAAGTTTTATCGAGAATCTTACCATACGGTTTAGACACTCGATTCGACAGTATGAACAAAATGAAAAAACATTGGAAGAAATAGATCGATAATTCTCACATCATTGATCTTAATATGAGTGTTGGCAAATAAAAAATAGAAAAAATCAATTTTTCATTAAAGCTAGGCGAGCCTTGATTGTGTCAAGTATCACATTGTCCAGCTCTTGCTTCTTTTCAAGAGATTATGATTTTTTCTTCCTGCCATATTTCAATAAGGCCTCCTAATACCTGGCCTTCTCCTCAACCGATCTTATTTTATTCTCAACTTCTTATATTTTGAGAGGTTCCTTCAACTTCATGTCATGAGTGAACTATTTTTTGATCCGAGAAGTATCAATATGATCAATAGTTTTGTTTGTTTTTGACATTTCATGAAGATAGTTTCTGTACCTGATTTTTCCTCCATTTTAATTTGTGATGAGAGAAGGGGATATAGTTTGAAATTCACTAGATATAACCTGGCTTTGTTTAGTTTATTTTGCTGAAAATGTTTTATTTCTTTCGCTATCATCAACAAGGGCCTAAGATTGGTTTCTGGCAGTTCCAATCTTTTTCCTTCTCTTTCTAGCTTCCTATAAAAACTTTAAACCCATTTTATATCTTTCTGATTGACTGGGCTCGTATTGATCATCCTTGGGAGGTTTTTCTCCATCCTCATCTTCCTCGTCATCCTACTATTATTATTCTTCAGGTTAAGGTTATTCCTCAGGTTCTTACTCCTACTAATCTTCATCCTCATCGTCTTATAATCTTACATTTTTTCTTTTGGCTCTGGTGAACTTTTTGTTCATCATTTATATTCTTTAGGCTATTTAGGCAGCCTTTTCCTGATCAACGGCAGGCATATACTTTTGCTTGACAATTTTTGAGTACTCAGATTTTCTATCAAACAAGGTTTTTAGTCTACTTTAACTTTCAATTTCACTCATTCGAGATTTTTATAAACTTTGATGAAAGCTACCCTTAAACGACACTTTGACGGCTTCATTATAAATCTTTACAGGCTCATGCTATTCTTTTAGCTTGTCACATTTTTCCTTGTGCTGCTGAATCTATATCATGTCGACAGATCTTCTTAAACTACGAATCTAGCTTAGCTTACGCTTTTTCTCCTCAAGTGTAGGTAATTCAACCTTATTCATAAAATCCTCCTGCATCTTCTTAAACAATGGTCTTCCTTGTTTCTTCATGAACTCTAAACTTTATTCGATTGTTTTTTTCCTTGACTAAGATTGACTCTTGATCAATTCTATCTTTTTTATGATTTTTGATTTCTCTTCTTCTTTCATTTTCTGCTGCTGTTTGACAGATTCCTCATTATTCTTGTGGTAAATCTAATTTTTTTAATTAAGTATTTACTGTCGTTTCTTTTTAAGCTAACCTTTCCATTTCCGGTCCTATTCATGTAGCTTTTTGATGTACTACTTAACTTGCAGAGTTTTTGAATTATCAGGAGACCAATAACTATCGTTTCTTTTAAAGAGGCTCAGAGGCAAGTCAATGTTATTCAGGATCGAATCAACTTCAGACACAATTTATGCTGGCACTTAAGGTGGAGGTGGAGGTGGAGGAGGTAAAGTGGAATTGACTTCTGCTTTATTTTCCTCTATCTTGTCTAAAAATTAAATGGTTCGTTCATGAAGCATTTGGTTGATATAGTTGAAGTGTTATTCTTCGTGATAGCTAAGCCCATATGTTTGGAGATACTATTATTCTGTCCCAATCATAGCCTGATATACCAAAATTTAAGTTCTATCAGTGTACTATCTGACCATAGCTTTGACGTCCGGAATGTTTGGATTTTAGTCCATAAGTTGAGAGAAGAGTTCGGCAATATTTCTCCCTTTTTATGTAGTTCCATCCATTACGATTTTAAGTTTGCAATATAAATAATATAACTATCCTAAAATGGGATTCATAAGCTGAGTTGATTTGCGATTTTGATATAAATACTTAAAACTCAGAGCTAAACTTAATGTAAATTAAAAGTCCTCTTCAACTCAATAAGTGCCTACAATTTGCAAAAGATTAAGGAATTGACACTAGTTAGATTCCTGGGTAGCTCGGATACTTCATTATCTTTCCCTACTCCTTCAAAGAAATTCCCAATCATCAGCCCATCACTGGTAATTACAAAATTCTGACTTATAAAGACGTAAACATCACTCTTGGAGAATTAATGGAACAGTTCATCAGTTCGTACACAAAGTTCAAAGGCTTATCAAATGTTCGATTCCAGCTCTCGGATGGGCGAGTATTGCATGAGTCTCTGACTGTCGGTAAGCTTGCCAAAAAGGCTGAATTGTAGACTCTTGAAGGTTTGTTCCTCTACATAAACTCAATAGATTAGAAGAAGGATTGGCTAATAAAAGAGAACTTTGAAACTGGGGATGATACTAAGATTGAAGATGAATGTGCCTTACAATAAATGTTTACAAGCAATGACAGAGAGGACAATAGATCCATGATCTGTATTGATTTTCAACTACCTGGTAACAATGGAAGAGCTGGATATAGAATAACAGTTAAAAGACTACTGAGGTCGACCTTCTCCCAGTTCAAAGAAGAACTTAGGAAAAAAGTCATTGACTATTTTGATTTTGACTTGAATACTTTGGCAGATGTGAAGTATGTAATTCTTCCAAGGAGCAAACATGAATTTGAACAAGTTATTCAGAAGAACGAACATACTCGACCTGTGAAATGGGTCAACAATCTATCTAATTGGTGTACAATCAGAGTTGACCTATCAGCAAAAGTTTCCCTGAAAAGGAAAATTTTACGCCCTGAAAATAGACTCATAATTGAAAAGGAAAATAGCAAGGAATTCATAGATGTAGCATTTGAGGAAGTTTAATTCATTTATTTCCGCAACCTTTATCGTGAACTCCTGGTTCCTGAAAAAAAGAGAAATGACACAAGTAGCAAGATGTGCTTAAAGGTTATGGACATGCTGATTCGCTAGGATGAACCACTGAGTTGTCTTGCCCCTTTCTTTCGGCATAAAGAGCAGAACAAATTTGTAAGGTTAGTGGGTAAAGTTATCAGTGAAAAGATGCATTTCTACAAAACAATGAGGCAATTAGCTATTGATTCTAAAAAATAAGGCTTTTAAATCAACAAATACATTAGATCCAGTGTCAAAGGGGAAGATGCTAATAAATTCCAAGATAGAGTCAGGAGGGAGGTGAGAAAAAGGGCTTAAAATTCTCCAATCCCTCATTTCAAAATCGAAAGCCATGTGGAACCTGTGTATATTTATACTTGTTAAAACATTCATGTTAATAAGATAGGACACTCAGACACAGTGTACAAATATATCAACACCCAACTGAGAGAAGCACCTATAATTTCTCTCCCCTAGGAGATAATAAAAACGAAATGGTAATACCTGTACACAAGTTATTTGATGGATCAGCTTGTAAATATCAGATAAAAAGAAGAAACTGTCTATCGAGGAGTCACATATGACCCACAAGTTAAGAAAGGCGACATCCTCACTTTTAAAAGTTTTACCTCTACTTCAACCAAGCGATAGGTTGCTTAAAATTTTAAAAGCAAATACCCCTAAAGCACAGATCGAACAATTTTCACTATGCATATCAAGGGTGGAAAAAATATCGAAAGATTTTCGGCATACTTATCCGAAGGTGAACGTCTTCTTTAGCCCTATACTCAATTCGAAGTTGTTAAATACAAGTAGTTCTCAGAACAACAAGGAGATAAAAAAATAACTTTTAGGGAAATCGAATTGAATGAACTTGATGAAAAGTATTCTTCAAAACAATTCCCTCCAACTCTGAGTCACTTTGTGATTTGGGTTGATAAGCCCAAAAGTGAGGAACCTGAAAAAATATATAGAAGTATTA
>Ga0100378_1005572_pt1 | contig 11528 bp, 10 predicted proteins | sample CryGeymeta201502_FD_81535 | JGI IMG/M metagenome (GOLD analysis project Ga0100378, IMG submission 81535) | Groundwater microbial communities from Crystal Geyser aquifers in Utah, USA - Crystal Geyser metaG 2015-02 | ecosystem: Environmental > Aquatic > Deep subsurface > Groundwater | place: USA...
CAGAAAAATGACTCGATGACTCATCGTAATTGAAATTTTCAAGCCGACTGACACTGTTAAACAAACAAACAAATAATTGAATTGATGAACATACTAGACTAGTAGTAGTACCTGGTGATAGTAGTACAAGCTGTCGGCCAAATTGATCATTATTTTTATGATTATTATTATTATTATTTTTTGTCTCCCCCAAATTATTTTTTGATCGTTATTTTTTAATCCTGGCCTCTACTAAATGACTACAGCCTAGAGATGCCCTTGGTTCACCACCCGGTACCACCACAAGCACAACCACAATCTGCAGGGATAAGAATGCGATCGATACCCCATCTCATGATGTGGTTGTCGCCGAGCCTTCTCCTACTCCTACTGCAATTCACCGATGCCAAGGCTACTACTACTAGTAGTATAACCGCCAAGAGGACCAACAGTGTCTTATCCAAAGAGTATATCAAGAAATTCTTAGAAGAGAAGGACCTACCGCCCATTGAAGTCGACATGCAGTTCGATTTTGAAATATTACCCACGCGAACTAAGTCTTGGTGGCGACCATTTGTTCCCACGCAATGGACCGCCAACAAGAAACAAAAATCTCCCGTCAGAACACATTCACCACCCCGAAATAGAACCATAATTTCTACAAAAAAGCGCAACGGGAGCAGGGAACTGAATATTCAAGATATCTGTAAAGACATCCAAAATCACATTGGCAAAGCGAAAAACCACATTCTGGCGCACAAATATGCCACAGTTGTCTGGGCTTCTTTGTTGATGGTATGGGTTCCATTGCTGGTAATTCTTGCGATAAATGAAGTTATGGGCAAGGACGCTTTTGTTGAAGTGCTGGTAAGAATGTTACCGGATGACTTTCCGCCTCGATTTATCGAGCTTGTCATTGAAGATATGCTTTGGGTTGGTATTTTCGGTGTCACTCTCGTGGCTACAGCGGGAGCCTTTTCACTAGAGATGATGACTTTGGTAAATGATATTTGCAAGACATTGGTGCAACGTTAGTTCTTAATTATACGCGGGCTGTTTATGCGAGAATATACTGGGTTGGTGGTTGTTTCCTTGGCGCAATAGCCTAGGTCTTCTGCAGACCTATAAGGTTTAAATGCAATTTTGTTGTATAGTATCACTAAGCACCAACGTCTTTGATGTGTACTCCGAATGCCATTTAGGGATCCGAATTCTCACCTGTTCGATCTATATTCCCTACCAGTGGGTATTTCTAACCTGCAAGCGACAATAATCAAAGAAAGAATTTCAGAGCGGTCCAACCGTGTGTTCCACTGGGAATGAAAAGTAACAGAGCAGTATTACATTGATTCTGAAAGTGCAACCAGTGCGCAAGAAGAGGATAATTTAGGTTCCTCCGATGTTGCCGTCGGCACAAATACTGGCACTGCGGCAAGACCAAGGCACGACGGAACTTGCAACTTTCCCCAATACAGTCGGAGTGACAAGCTACGGTTGCTCCATAAGCTGTTCTGGCAATGATTCTTGGGCCTGGAACAATGGGTAAGAGACACACACTAATAATCGGTTGTAAGAAGCACCTGCTTGGTACTCGAGTATTACGTGCCGACCGCAAGGTCTATCAGGAATCAGGATAGCAGTTTTCCTCCGTCTGTCCGTCCGTAGTCGGAGCGCTAATAGTACAAACAGAACAATACTATTATTATGATACCACAAAATCTTTTCGTTTGCGATCAACCATTTCCATTGATATTTTTTTCTTTTCAAAGAAATAATAATTCGCATAATACATGAAGAAAAAACATGAGAAAATCATATCTGTCGCCGTTAGCTTTTTTCACAATCGCGCAAGGATTGCATGGTGCAAATAGCTTTGTCCCTGCCTCCGCCCCACCACATGATCTGCAGAAATCAGTACCATCATCAACAACAAAAACAACTCTCTACGCGACATTTTCGATTGATCCTACTAGTGGTACCCATGGTGCAACCTCCAATCAGAAGCGAAAACGTAGAAGAAGCAACAAATATCAGATCGAAAAGAAAACATCTCAGCAGTCTCACAACGCAACACATAATTCTTTGGGTTTGGAAACATGGCGTATATTTGGCGTAGAAGTACATCCTGATGAATACATCCCGCAACAGTATCATGATGGAGCAAGTTCCAGTTCTTCAGCAGACACCTTACGTTGCAAGAAAGAAAGGGCAGACAAACTGTTTTTGACAAAACCGGTGATTTTGGCTGTGATGAAACGGCTTGGATTGAAAGCAAAATCTCAAGATTGGAACCCGGACAACCTGCCTCCTCAAATCTCAGCCATTCGTGTCGTACGGCGGTCCCTGGATGCTCGCAAGAGACGTTTAAAACAACAAGGAGATGGACCGCGCTATGTGTTTGTCCTGGATGTGGATTTACAGGCAAGATATGTGGACGAACTGAATTTGAAACCGCAATCTGGTCGACAGGAACCTCATATAAATGCAGGGGCCAATACTATTACAAATACAAATACAAATACAGGCTCGGATACATCATCACCTGAACAATCGCTCCCAGAAAAGAAACGTGTAATTATTGTCGGAGCTGGACCTGCGGGTCTATTTTGTGCATTGACTCTGGCACGAACTGGACTTGTCTCGCCTATTTTGCTGGAACGAGGCCTTCCGGTGGAATCGAGAGGCAAGTCTATTGGGGCTTTGATCAACCGACGGTCGATGGACTCGGAAAGTAACTTTGCCTTTGGAGAAGGAGGAGCCGGAACTTGGAGTGACGGAAAGCTTACTACCAGAATTGGACGCAATTCCGATGCGGTTCGCTTTGTATTAGAGACACTGGTTAAGTATGGAGCACCGGAAGATATACTGGTTCATGGAAGTCCTCATCTAGGGACAGACAATCTCGTACGGCTACTCCGAGCTATGCGGCTCGATTTAAGACAGCTAGGTGGCGAAGTTATTTTTGGTGCTAAAATGACGGAACTTGTCATCGAGGAGGGAGTCACTAAGGGAGTGAAAATTGTCAAGACTCCTGCCATTGAACGAAATGTGGACCTTGTAGAAAATGGAGCTGCCTCCCTATCGATTGGCTTCGAGGGTGAGACGACTATTTTCGGCGATGCAGTGGTCTTGGCGACTGGTCATTCGGCGCGAGATGTGTACGAGAAACTGCACGAGAATGGTGTTCAGCTTGAGGCAAAGGGCTTTGCTGTTGGTTTCCGGGTAGAACATCCTCAGAAACTCATCAACAAAATTCAATATGGTACAGAATGGGGGCAAGCTGTCATTACGGGAAAGAAATCGACAGACTCTGTCAACAAACACTACCTTGAATCAAATATTGACACAAACACAGCCGGTCGTGATCACAAAGGACGATTACCTGTGCCATCTTATCGATTGGCAACTGATGCTGCCAACGATGGAGCCGTTGACCGAGGAGTTTATTCATTTTGCATGTGTCCTGGAGGTCAGATTGTACCGGCCTCTACAGAACCTGATGAAGTTTGTGTCAATGGCATGAGTTTTAGTCGACGCGACTCTGCCTTTGCGAATTCAGCATTGGTTGTACCAGTGGATCCAGACGATAGCATTCTCGACAAATATCGAAAAGAGCATGGCGTCTTGGCTGGTCTCGCCTTTCAGCGTGATATGGAACGACGGGCATCCATCATGGGTGGCGGAAATTTGACCGTTCCGGTTCAAAGATTGCCCGACTTTATTGCTGGAAGGGCCTCAACGTCGGCCCCACTATCTTCCTATCGGTTGGGCGTGAAGCCCTCTGCATGCCACGAAATCTACCCGATCAAGCTGGTAAATGCTATGAGAGACGCTGTTGTTAATCATTTTGAGAGGCAAATGCCGGGCTTTTTGTGCGATGAGGGCATGCTTCACGGAGTTGAAACTCGAACGTCAAGTCCTGTTCGCGTCTCCCGTAACAAAGAAACGCTCGAAGCCATCGGCATCAAAAATCTATTTCCCGCTGGAGAGGGAGCTGGCTTTGCGGGGGGTATTGTTAGCGCTGCCGTCGATGGCATGGTGGTTGGGGATGCTCTGTTGGAAGATCTTGTTGGTTCAGGTGCCAAAGGTACTGTCAAATTGAACGTGAAGAGTGTCGGATTTGAATACTGAAAAGGGCAAAACCGATATAAAAAGTGCGAAATAGTTCTGCTTGCCAGAAAGATTTCCGAAGAGCTTCTGTACTCAGTACTAGCTAGTTGCTTAGCTACTAGCTCTAGATAGCTAGTCTTTCATAATTGGATACTGCAAGTGAAAAAATGGTTAGGTAATGATGTGATGACATGTGAGTTCTTCCTAGCAGTAGTACGCGTAGTAGAAATAAACCCGTATAATGGTTAATATCCCATGGTCTTGCTCGCGACTGTTTCTTCCAGGTGTAGAAAGGTTGATTGTGCTACGTTTTCAACTTCAACTTGGATCATCTTAACTTTCTCACATTTTTTATTATTATCAATTATTAACAAGCCAACAGCACAGCAACGAAGACAACCAAAACTGCGTCTACATTCCACGACATTCAACGCCTACAGTACGCCAGAAGTCACACATTATATCTACGCCGTCGCTAGTAATTAGATCTATCACAGACAGAGACATTTTCCGGAAAGATGAAGTTGTCTGCCTCAACAGTCGTCATGGCCGTGGTTGTTGCCCTAGCTGCAAGGAGCATTGAAGGATTCAGTGTAGCCCCGTCAAGCCATACTGTTCGTACGTGTATTTCCGTAGGAATGACCACAATGGCCGACAGTGGAGCCCCACCTACCCAGAGCGAACCTTCCTCTGATGTTGAGGACGTTGAAATTCCTACCAATTTACCTTCCGACATGGGCATGGACTACATTCCACTGGCTACCATGTTGGCTACTGGTCAATTGGCGGAAGCCGATCAGGTGCGATACACGAAAAGCGTTTTTTTTTAATCTTGATTTGTTGACTTCCAGGTTATCATGAATGCCTTTGGTTGAATCAGATGAACCAGCTGTGTTGCTGAATTTATGTCTATGTCAAGCTACAATTACGGACAATCGAGGCAACCGGGGATGTGGTTCGAGCAATCACGCCATGCCACTTTTTGTATCGCTTTTAATGCTTTTGCTAACATTATATTCGACCGGATTTTTCTTCGTTTTTTTTTTAAAACAGTTCACGCGCGATGCTTTGATCACATTGTCAGGTGCCAGAGAAAAGGGAAGAGATTTTGTGTACTTTACAGATGTAAAGAGAATTCCATCAACGGACCTTGCTACCATTGAAAGGCTTTGGAATAAATTCTCTGGTGGAAAATTCGGATATTCCGTTCAAAAGGTTAGTTTTATTGAATCGTGTGCCTGCGTTTCATTGGTTTGTGATGCAAAGATGGATTGCTCTAGGAATTTTTGAAATGGACACTCATCTTTGCCGAACTCAACCTTGACCACATGATTCAATGAAAAACGATAGAAAAAGTACAAACAAGCAAAGGAAGACTTCGAAGCCTTTTGCCGAAAAATTGGTTGGACAACCACGGATGGCGAAGTTGAGCGAAAGAAACGTTGGTTTGGTGCTTCCGAATTTACTTACGATGTAAAGAAGGCCCCTGAGGGACATTTACCTCTGACCAGTGCCTTGCGAGGAACATCTTTGTTGAAGAACATCCTGAGCCACCCTGTATTCGACAATGATGATTGGAAGAAGGACCCTTAAACACAATTTCTAGAAACTTTATTCCAATTTTCTTTTTTTATATGATTATGGAGTATTTAGAAGTAGAGCTATCAATTATTCGCGACAAAGACGTATTTATGCATTTGCTTCAGACAAAAAAGGTAATTTATTCGGCTTCATCCGAGCTTGCCATTGCGGCTTCAAACTGTGTACTTAGCGAGCCAACCGCTTTAAACCATGCAAAAATCATAGCAAAAAGAATTGCGGCAAGATACTGGAGGTAGGAAAAAAGCAAAAGCGTGAGATGAAAAATTTGCTAGATTTGTTCTCTACATCAGCCTCGTGTCTGTACAAGTTCACAATCACTTACCGGCGTGGAAGCAGCAAGACTGCCCACAGCAAAGATGAGAACTTGCTGAATCATGGCACCTCCACTCTTTCCCAGTGGATTACCAACGACATCAATGGCTGCTTTGCCCTTGGTCTTCGATTCCTTGTCGAGTGGAATGTACGCCATCTCCTTGCAAGGGTCAAACAAAGAATACTTCGCGCTCTTGCTCAAGATGTTCTGGGCGGCACCGACAAGGACAGCAAGCATCAGAGGTGTTGTGCCTGCAAAGTTAGCCAGAGGTGCAACAGATCCAGGGAACAGGGTCAGGCCAAAGAAACCAAGACCCGTGACGCCAATCATCTGTAGAATGCAACAGGAGTGAGGATCGTTTGAGCGAACGCAAAGACAGGACTGCAAATTTGATATCGGAAGAGTGTACGTACGGTTGGTGTTACAAGCGCAGCAAACTTCCAACCAAATTTTTGAAAAATCGTTCTTCCTAAAATCATCATTACCAAGGTGACAGCACCCGTAACAGAGGAAAAGTTACCCATAAAGGCAGAGTATTCGTTGGGATTGGGGAAGGCCATCTTCAACTTTGCTTTCCAACTGACTTCGACAATGTTGATGCAGAGTCCATATGAAATCACAAGTGTCGCGAGATCGCGAATGTAAGGAGAGCTGATGAGGAAATTTGCAGACTCTTTCATAGTCATGCGTTCCTTCTTCTTTCTAGGCAATTTCTTGGTACTAGCCAATTTAGGATCGTTCGCAACAATTTTATCCTGCATGTATTTGTAAGCAGCAAGCAAAACACCGCCACTTCCAACAACGGCTGCCATCAAAAACTGCAAACTCACGGCCCAAGCATCGACGCCAGGAGCTAACGTCCCTCTCATCTTTGACACCCATTTCACGTATTGCCCCGAAAAGATAAGGGCAACATTGGCTCCCATACCAAAGAGAGGATCTATTTGTAGCCACGAGATTGTTTACAGATGTAAGTCAAAGCGCCATTCAAGGAAGAAAAATAATCAAATCCGAATTGCACTTACAATACTTTTTGGCTTCATCAACAGTTGTGACTTCATTGGCAAAACCCCAGAAAAGCAAGGATGTGACGACGCTACCCCACATTTCTGCCATGACATAAAATAAGGCAAATGACCAGTTTCGTACAATGGACAAAGGTGCTGCAAAACCAGCTGGAAGATGGCTAGCGAGCATGTCCACAAAGGTATGTGGATGAATCAAGGTTCGCGCTGGATACATGAACAAAGCAAAGGATGCAAAGAAAATCAAGAACGGAATGACAATAGCATAAAAAACATTCTTGAGCTCCATTCGATCACACATGCTGGCATAAAGTCCCGTGAACCCCTGTGCATGGCACGAAGGAATCTTGTGTGAGATTCACGCTTCAAATTCAATCCTTTCTTTCAACACTTTTCATAAAAAACTTACAATGGCAGCCGGAAGATTGCAGTATGTTTTAATGAAGGGAATCACTTCAGCTCCACTCTTGTAGGCAGTCACCATCAACACATCTTTGGTATCGCGAAGAATTGTGTAATTGAATAAGATGCAGAAAAACATTATTCCGAGAGGAATCAGCTTTTGTCGTTCTTTTTTGGGTGGAATAACGGATTTTAGCTATAGAAAGAAAACAATAGATACGAATAGGTATTGTTGTGAGAGAGCAGAATTCACATTTCAAAAATAAATAAACAAACGCGAACAACAAAAAGGCCAATAAAGACACTTACACCATTCCAAAATCCTTTCTTTTTCTCCCCATCCGATGCATCCGCGGTGGACTGCCGTTGGATAATATCACCCTTGTCATTCGCAGGCATCAAATCCACAAGCTGGTGGTTGGGAAAGAATGATCTTGATGATTGAGGAACATTAACACGTGGAACAGTCGCCACTACTCGATGAGGAGTTGTAGACGGGACGAATGCCGATGCCAAGGTACCCACCAGCGACAAGACGACAAAGAGGATGGACATCTTGCAGAGCCTGTTGTCCTTGTTGTTGGTATTCATCATCATTACGGTGCCAACACTTTCTCTTTCAGAAGTAGAGATGAACGGTTGATCTCGATTAAAGCTGTAGTTTAAGGTGCGTACAAAATTTCAAATTTTTTAATGATAAATGTGAGTAGACTACTACGGTAAAGAAATAAATAATAGACTTCCAAAAATGATTGGAGAATGGGACAATCATCGATCTAATGAAAGCGATCCCAAGATTCTCTACTCGATTACTACTAGGGTCTAGAGCATCACAAGAAGTGATGGAAGGTGAAAATTAGAGAAGTCAGGATTCGCTGATACTACTACTAGTAGCTAGTACTACTAGCTAGTAGTAGTAGTACTAGACTCCTAACACCACCAGCCAGGGTACTCCTACTACAAACTAGTAGTAGTAGTACTAGTAGTAGTAATACTACTACTAGTAGTAGTAGACTTCTACTCCTACTACTACTAGCTAGTAGCTAGTAGGACTGGTAGTAGTGAACAACAATAGGATCCTTATTCCGCAAGATACTTAAGATACTTTGAGTGCCGGTACGTCGCATAAGAGTGCGTTATAGCCATACACGTGGAAAGTATTGTACATTTTTTGGAATAGTACTACTGTCCTGGATGGTGTGCTAGTAGTAGTAGTACTGCTAGAGCTGCCTGCTCTCTCGGCTAGCTACTAGTACTAATAATACTACACTCGAGTTTGTAGCTTGTAGTAGTACCAGGTAGTAGTCTAGTAGTAGTAGTACTAGTAGGCTTTGAGCTAAAAAAAAGGTTCGAATGCATATCGCGCATGTATTAAAATTATTATTTGAAAAAATTGCAGATGTAGAGTCAAGATCAAACAGATAATAGGAAAGATTTGTTGGAAAGATGCGCCTTTCCCTGGACTAGACCGGGCTGTGCACTGCGCAAAGTGAAATAGATGTAGGTTACCTGGTACAGTACGATGATGGTAGATTGTCGCCTGTTTTTCCTCGTCCTCCCTTTCAGGTAGTCTACTACCTCCAGACAGAGAAAGACGGCGAAGTACCTACCTAATAATTACCGTACATACGCTACATCAGACGACCCTACTGTATTATTTATTTCTAATTTTCTGGCCATGTTCCATCGTCGATCCAAACTTCGACTATCCGAAGAGTAGACGGGTGGTCGAAGATGACTACTCGCACGTACAAATGACCGTTGAATTCAAATCGAGATACTTAGATTTGAGAGCGACGGACAGACATGCATTTGCTTTAAATAAATACCCTTAGTACGAGTACTACTGTACCCGGACTGGTACTCAATATCCTGAGGAAAATCTCCGACAAGACGACAAAACACAAGCGCACTGCGCCAAGACCTGGTCTGGTGCACAAGACCATTATTATTATTTATTTTATCAACTTTTTTTGTTTTTCGGTCAGAAGTTGCTCAGCTATACTCGTATTAGACTCAATTTAATACTGTAATAAGAAACATTCCTGAGCCAGCTACATTTTCCCCATTTAACTTCATCATCCGATAAAATAATATTCACCATGTTCAAAATCCGTAAATCCAAATATCGTCACGTTTTTTGTGATACTCCCAAGGTGGAGGTAAGTTTTCTCACAGCTGAATCCATGAAAAATGCTGAATCCTACTTGAATGACAGATAATCTGCTCTACCAGATACCAGACCCATGTCCTTGGTGTGCTTGTGTCATCCCCCCTGTCAGATTTTTAAAATTGGAGAAATCTTTCTACCTTGCTGGATATTTTTGGGGTGCTAACCTCTTGTTTTCTTGCAGCAAAATTGGATTGACTTTCGAATGTCCACAGTAACAGGTGACCAGCAGTACATTAAAGCTTCAGCAAAATACTTTAGCGTTGGTATGGCTGGTGGAGGTGGTTCCATGATAGTAGGGCGTCTTGATCGTCCTGGCCGTTTTGACTCTGCGATAAGTCCTATCGTTACAGGTCATCATGGGTCAGTGCTTGATATGGATTGGAATCCCTTTGACGACCAAATGTTGGCAACGGCTAGTGAAGATACTACCATTAAAATCTGGAGCATCCCGGAGGATTGGGAACCACAGGACGAACATGGCAACGCAAAAGCAGGAGAGAGTCTCACCGAGTCCATGGCGGACCTTACAGGGCATCAAAAAAAAGTTACTTTGCTTCGCTACCACCCAACAGCTGACGGATGTTTGCTTAGTTGCAGTGCGGATCACACGGTAAAAATTTGGGATGTAGAGAGCGCCGCGGAAGTTTCATCCTGCGAGGAAACGGATACTTTGATCCAGGATATTGTTTGGGATTACACCGGTGACAACTTTGCCTATAGCTCCAAAGACAAAAATGTTCGAATGATTGATGCTCGTTCCAATAGTGTTGCAAATATGATTGAAAAAGCCCATGAAGGAGCCAAGGTTGTCAAGCTTTCGTATCTTGGAGATTCTGGAAAATTTATGTCCTTCGGAACTTCCCGCCAGGCAGCCCGCGAATTTAAGGTATGGGACATTGCCAACTTAAGTGCACCATTGCATACGGAGACTATCGATACTGCAGCTGGTGGATTGATCCCACTTTACGATGTCGACACACAATGTCTGTATCTGTGCGGTAAGGGCGATGGTACAGTTCGCCTCTATGAATATGAGGACAAAGCACCATTTATTTACAAGCTGAACAATGCGTACACGTCCAACACACCTGCAAAGGGCTACTGTATGGTACCAAAGCGGGGATTAGATGTTGCCAAGCACGAGACTGTGCGATTACTGAAAGTAACAACTAGCGATGGCGTCCAACCGCTGAATTTTTTCGTTCCGAGAAAATCCCATGATTTCCAAGAAGATATTAATCCTGCCACGGCATCAGCAACACCCGCCCATACATTCTCCGAATGGTGGGAGGGATCCTCCAAGCCACCAGTTCTAATGTCGTTGGACCCAGCCAAGCCAGGCAACGGTGCTGCAGCCACAGCAGCAGCTGCCGCACCAAAAAAGAAGTTTAAATCAGTTGGTTTGTTGAACAAGGAACTAGAAGCTGCCAACAAAAAGATCGCTGTGCTTGAAGCCAAGCTGAGAGAAGCCGGTATTGATTTTCCGGGTAATGGTGGTGCAGTAGAAGGTGGCGCAGAGGATGGTGTGGAACATTAGAGTATGCGTGTGACCCCAAGAAAGAAATAAGTATACATACTGGGAGCAAGTTTCTCGCTAGTAGGCTTTGCTTAAATGATATGATATTTTTGAAAAACTCTTATTACAGAATGAATATTGCTAGCAAGAGAGATTGTCTGTACCTAAATCACAACTACTCCAAGTAGTACTTGAGTGGAGCGCCTCAACCAACTATCAACAACTTATCGAATATATTCTGACCATTGCGGCAGTACTCCTTCACTGACATACGATACATAGTTTTCTGGCAGCTTTATTGAAGGGGCGTATCCATCCAGAAGATTCCATGGAGTAGGAACAATATGAGAATGTCGAACAGGTGCTTTGGTTATACTGCACTCCTCGACAACGACCTTTCGTGCGGGA
>Ga0100378_1005574_pt1 | contig 11524 bp, 12 predicted proteins | sample CryGeymeta201502_FD_81535 | JGI IMG/M metagenome (GOLD analysis project Ga0100378, IMG submission 81535) | Groundwater microbial communities from Crystal Geyser aquifers in Utah, USA - Crystal Geyser metaG 2015-02 | ecosystem: Environmental > Aquatic > Deep subsurface > Groundwater | place: USA...
AATGGGGATTGGGGATTGGGGATTGGGGATTGGGCCCAATCCCCAATCCCCAATCCCCAATCCCCAATCCCCAATTAATATTTTAAATTAACAATATTATTAAAAACATTAATATTAATAAACATTAATAAACATTAATAAACACATTAATTATATATTAAGAATATAAAACTAAATTCTTAATTATTATTTAAATGAAAAACATGAAAGAACAAAATAAACCAAATGTTATGCTTTATTCAAATACTCCTATTGACGATAACGATAACGACTACCAATACAAATAGTAAATATAAATATTTTAACATTAAATAATCTATTAGTAATACAATAGACAATGCCACCGAACTTAAAAACTATAAAACAAAACAGCCCGGACAATCAAGAAAACGCCAGCCACGTCAAAATTCATATGGCGAAATATTTAAACGAAGGAAAGAAGCTTCTTCTTTATCAAAATCAAAGGAGAAAAACCAAATGCAAAACCAAATGCATGTAAAATCAAAGATAATGAGTAAATCAAATTTAGGTGATAACTCTGTTGATAAATCAGCAAATTTTAACACGTTACCAAATCATGACAGAAGTTATGATGGAATACCAACTTATAATAATAATTATAACTATAATAGTTATGTAAATAGGTCAAATATTATAAATCAGAAACAAGCTCATAATAGTTCAAACCTGCAAAATCAGCAAAATAATCAGAATCAGCTTAATCAATCAGGAAGTAAAAGAAATTTATCACAAAATGTTAATATTATTAACTTACAAGATTTAATGCAAAATCGAGTACTTTCTCCTAAAACCCATTACCGATTTAAAAATAATTATACTAATACTACTACAAATAAAAGCCAAAATAAAACTCCGACAAGCAAAACAAAGTATAAAAGTAGAAGTCGAACCCCAAAAAATATTTCATCAAACAAATCACCTAATAAAGCTAATAAAACTATTAATTTTTCAACAAAGAAGTCGCCATCTGTAGAAAAAAGAGATAAAGTTAAATATAATAATCGTCTTCTTAATAAGAGTAGAGATAAAGATCATAACAATTCAAAAGGATCAATTGGGGGCTATTTGGATATGAGACACTCTGAAACCATTGAAAAAATTAATAAATTAAAGTATGAAAAATTATTAGAGGAAACTAAGGAACTTAGATTTCATCCGAAATTATCAAAGAATTCTAAAATAATTATAGATAAACTTGTAGATACAAAAGCGAATGTGTTTGATAGATTAGCTCATGGTAGATATCATTCAAGAAAAAAATCAGAAGAAAAAATGAAGCTGGAAGAAATTAATCAACAAAATACTAAACCAGCTATTAATAAGACTTCTCAAAAAATGCAGCGAACTATAGATGATCTTTATTATTGGCAAAAGTGTTTAGATGATAAATTAGAAATTCATAAAAATAATGTAAGTTAAATAAATTCTATAACTAATTTTTACTGATGTTTCATATTAATCATTTAATATTAGAACAAATTCTCAAATGTTCCTATAACGATAAAAGAATCTGAATTACTATTAAGACAGAAACACCCGGAATATTTAGAAACTAAAGTTGAAGATAGATTATTAGAAAAAGAAAAAAGCAGAAAATACAAACTCGAAGAAAATAGAGAAAAATTCAACGAAGCAAACTGCCCTAAGCCTTTTGTATCTCATAACCCAAATAAAAACATGTACACACCAAAGAATGTTGATTATAAAAATCGAACCAACTCAGAGTAATAACTAAACAAAACTATATAACAAATAATATAATTTATATAATTTAATATGATTTAATATAATCTATATAATTTTTATTAGAAAAAGCATTTCAAGAGAAAGACATTTAAAGAAAAACAAGTCATACAAGTCTTCTGAAAAGGACTTTAGAAATGTTAACTCAAGCAATTATAACAATCAAAGTCAAAGCCAAAGTGATATGATTAGGAATAAAAATGAAAATACTGAAGGTTTAGATGAAGGAAATGTATCCGCTGAAGATATATTAGATGTCCGTAAGCATGTGAATGAGTATTATCAAACTAAACAAAATGAACCAAGAGGGATGAATAATTTGGAATTTTCTAAGACATTTACTAGGAAAGAAAACGAGAAAGGTAATGAAAGAGGTAATGAAAGAGGTAATGAAAGGGTTGAGAAGTTAGACAGAGAGAGGACAACTAAAAATATTGGTAATAGTTTATAATTTTAATAGTGTGTATAGATAATTTCAATTATAATAATGAAGATGATGAAATGTCCGAATTAAAGAAAATAGATATGCATATAGGAGCTCAAAAACCTTATAATTATTACAACTATGTTAATCCAAAAATTCCTTCGACATCGAAAAATTCAAACCAATACAATCAATCAACTCCAACAATTGAAAATGACGATAGTCTAAATCTAACTCCACAAACGACAAAACATGTTAAAAGTAACAACAATAATTACAATATTAATCAAAACAACAAACAAAACAACAAAAATGGGAATAACCAATGTAATAAACAAGGTAATAATAACGATAATCAAAACAATAACCAAACAAAATATTCATATATTCCAAAACCAATACAATCTAATTTAATGGCTAATAAAGAAAACTTAAAAGCAAGCCAGAATTCTAAAACATCTAAAACTAGTCAACAAAATAAACATTCACAGATGTCGCCATATACAGAAATAGTCTATAGTAAAGATAATGAAGTTAAAGATGACTATTATAATAACAATTCAAGTAAATTTTAAATTAATTTTAAATTAATTACTCGTTATATAAATTATTTAATATATTTTAATAGATTTTGACAAATATTCAAGCATTGATAACTTCGAACGAAATGAACGAATAGAGAACTTTGAACGGAACGAAAGAGCCAAAAACGAAACTAGAGCAAGACAATACAATCAAAATAATAGTAAGAATAATAATAATCCAATTAATTATGAGAATAACGAAGTAACCAATGAAGAATTTGTAGAAAATGAAACATTAAAAAGAATAAACAAAAGAAAAGACGATCTTAATAACTTTACAGATTATATAAACAATTTAGTTGAGCAAATACCTGTTAAAACGAGTAATAAGAATAACGATCCTACTTATCAAAATGAATATGATAAGATAAATTCACATTTATTATCTGTGAATGAAAAGTTGAATTCTAATGCTGAGGCCAAGAGTTATTTAAGGAATAATATGAATAAAATGAATCAGATGAATACGAATCAGATGAATAGTGTGAATCATATGGATAAATAATAAACTTATTTAATAATCATATAATCTATGCTAATTTTTATATAAACTTACAAAAGTAATAAATTATTTATAAAGGATTTTAACTAGTTAACTATTAATTAATACGTACATTAATTAACACATTATTAAATTTATCATTAAATTCATTATTTAATACATAATTTAATACATTATTGTTAATTTAATTTTATCAATATTATATCTAGTTTTATATAAAATTTAAATATCACTTTTTTTAGCTTTGTAAAGATTCATTAAGTAATCCTTTGGAATAATTTGGAAACTTTCTGCTTCAGGATTAAATACTGGTGTTTCAATGAAATTTAAATACAAATTGTTAAGCCTTTGTCTTAATCCTAATATATTAAGAAATAAATATTTACCTTCGAGAGAAGTGTCAGGTCTTCCTCTTTGTAACATATCTGATTCTCTTTCAATAAGTTCGATAATTTCGACGATTAAACTACATTTGTGTTCATGGTAATAGTTTTCCATTAACTTTTTGAACTCAAATAGGTTTTTGAGTCTTACTTCAACAGAAGAAATATTGTTTAAATTTTTAAACTGCTCTTCTAATTTTTCTGCGGTTTTTGTAAAAACAGTAGCTACATTTATATAGTGCCCATCATGTCTTTTCCATTTTTTATCAGCTGACATTTTTTGAAGGAAATTTTGTATTCTTTCTGTCTTGTTTTCTTTACTCGCGGAAATTTTTAACTTTTCAATTGTCTGTAATAAAGAAATTTCCTTATGAAGTAATTCTTGCATTGCGAGCATTTGATCTTCTTCAGATAAGTTACTTGACTTAATTCTTATTGTTTCATTTTTAACCCAAGTGTCTAGTTCTCGTTTTAAAAGGATAAAGTCCTGAGGAGTTTTAGGATGAGTTCTTCTTTCGATTTCTCTTTTATTTTCCTCTTCTTCTCTTATTCTTTGGGCTTCTTCTTCCTCTTCTATTTTTTTCCTTGCATCATCGCGTTCTTTTCTGTACTCAGCTCCTAACCTATTATATTATATGTAAAATATTATAAGTAAATGAATGATTATAAGTTATATTATAATATAATGTAATTGAGCTAATTAATATATTAATTACTTTCTTGCTAGCCATCCACGAACCATTCTTTGCAAAAACAATATTGTTCTTTCTCTAAGAAAATCCCAAGTATCCGCATCGAAATACTTTTTAGGGTGCATAACCTTATCTAGACGAGGATCAATATATAGTCCAATATAATCCATTTGAGTTCCGAACTCACGGTTCATTTTAGTTGATCTTGTTACATATTGATATGTTTGTACCTAATGAAATATAGAAATGATTATTATTAAGTAAGTAAGTTTATTAAAGTAAATTGTAAGTAATTTATATAGTAAACTATATATTAAATTAAGTAAACATAATTTAAATCTAATTTAATTCTTACAGATCTTTCATGTCTAACAACTTGATCATTTTGATATTGATCAGTTTGAGCAAATGAATGGAAATAATGTACACCAGTATTTTTATTAATAAATCCTCCTATGTATGTTTTCTTATAATTTATCTTTTCTAACTCAACTTTTACATAACGAAACTACAATTAATAAATCATTAATATTAGTATTAGTATTAGTAATTTTAATTACATTTTTGTTAAGTTTATCAAATATTTTAAACTCAATTTCGTATACAGCAGCTTCATGTACTTCTTCATTAAATAATTTATCTGTGTTTGCAAATCCACTATCTTCGTTATAAATAAGTTCCTTATCTTGCATGTCCATATTATCATTTTCTTCGTCATCTATATGGTAGGTTAGTATATTATATAATTATTTTATATTGTTTACTATTGTTATTATTATTCATGTTATCATGATCATCTTCCATGCCGTCGTCTTCTTCACCTCTGAGATTTACGTCGTATTCGTCCATTTTAATTGTAATTTGTTGATTTAATTTGAATTGTATTATATTGTAATAGTTATAAAATTTATTTTAAGTTATATATAATAATAAAGAATATAAAACAATATAAATTTAAAATTGAGTTATATAAAAACTATCATAAACAAATTACTAATATACTTCAATATCAAATTTCTTTCATGTAAAGTACTAAATAAAATCAATATAAATCAATCAAAATAACCTTACCTCCGAGTACAATTAATTATTTCTTCTTTTAACTAATCGTATTGTAATTGTAATTCCTTTTCCAAAATTTAAATAAAAATAATAACACTAATTTATATTATTAATATCAAACTAACAAACACATTAAATAATATAAATTATATTTTATTATAAAAAATGTTATCTTCTTTAAGAAAATTAGGACAATTCAATATGTTCAACCAATTTAAAGTAACTCAATTAAAGCAATCAGAAGAGTTCTTCAATATGTCTAAAAAATTCTTTGGAAAAAACGAAAAGGTTATTAAAAACAGAATGAAATCAGTTTCTTCAATTGCAAAAATTACAAAAGCTATGAAGATGGTGTCCGCAAGTAAAATGAAAGGAGATCTAGTCAGACTAGAAAGAGGTATTATTGTTTAATTTTGCATTAATAATTATATTAATATTTTAGGAAAGTCATTTGCCTTTGAATCTGTTGATAAGATTTTTAAAAGTGATTTAATAATGCAAAGAAAGACTCAATCATTAATTTCTGGAAACAAAACTTTATTAGTTCCTATTACATCTGATAGAGGACTTTGCGGAGGTATCAACACCGGTCTCATCAGAGAAATTAAGTCCAAAATTAAAAAAACAGCTATCAGAAGCGACATTGGAATTTTCCCTATTGGAGAAAAAGGTACTGCGGCTTTAGTAAGACCTTTCCCAGATCTCTTAAGGAACTCAATCTCAGACATTTCTGTACCAATTAATTATCCTACTGTTGGCTCAATCGCCCAGCAAGTTTCTTTAGTAGCGGCTAATTATGATAATATCATTGTTTATTATAATGAGTTTAAATCGGCAATTAGAACAATAATAAGACAATTGAATCTTTTCCCTAGACATAAATTTGATGAGTATATGAAGTTTATGAAACTATACCGACAATCTAGACCTGATAAGTATACCTCATCCCCTGCTTTATATGATCTTTATTTAGCTTCAAATATGTATCAAGCTTTCCTTAATAATGCCGCTTCAGAGCAAAGTGCAAGAATGGCAGCTATGGAGAATGCTAGTAAGAATGCTAAAGAAATTGTTATTAAACTTACTTTAGAATACAACAAAGCTAGGCAATCGAGAATTACTATGGAACTTGTTGAAATTATTTCTGGAGCTTCTGCTGTTTAAAATATTTAGTCTTAATTATTTAAAATTTGATAAATAATATGATAAATAATTTTAATGATAAGTAATAAGTATATAATGATAATTATTTATTTTATAAGTTTATATAATAATATAGTAAATAGTGTCATTAGTTATTTACAATATAAGCATTAATTCATTTCTAAATATAGAAACTTCTTTTTAATTCTTTTAACTGCTCAATACTTAAATTTTCATTAATCTGTTCACATTTACTTATACTAAAGTCTCTTATTCTTTTATTAAGCAAATCTTCTGTATCATTTTCATTTTCGTTAATTAAATAATTTACAAATCCCATCTTTTCAGCTTCTATAGCATTTATAATGTTTACTGTAAATAAAGACTCAAAAGATTTTTTAACGCTTAAGTTTCTTAATAGGGCTACTCCTGGAGTAGCTGCGTATAAGCCTAGCTTTATACCAGGTATTGAAAATTGTGATTTAGAACTTGCTATAACTAAGTCACATGAGGTTAAAAGTTGGAAGCCGGCTGCGGTAGCTAGTCCTTTTACCTCTGTTAGAATTATTGGAGATATTTTATTTAATTTCATCATCATATCAGTACATTCTGTTAGAATCTGAATTCTTTTTTCTTGACTTGATTCGTACAACTCTTTTAAATCATGTCCGGAACTATATACTTTCCCTTCACTTTCTAAAATTACAGTTTTTGGATAACCAAAAGTTTGAAAATAAAATTCAATCGATAGTAGCGAAGAATTTAATCCAGAAATAACTTCACTACTGATTGCATTTCTTTTAGCAGAGTTCTTGATTGTGAGAATCCCAATATTCTTATTACTATTTAATAGATTAAAAGTAACTAATCCTTTATTTTTCATTTAATAAACTTATAAACTTATTAATAAAACTAATAAACTTATTAATAAAACTAATATAATTTAATACTTCAATATTATTATATTTAAAAATCATTATTTTATTTATATTTTAACAACAATGAAAAAGAATACAGACAAAATAGGTTATACAACTTCAAAAATACAAGATAGTGAGAATAATAAATTCGCTAAGGATAAAAAATTCATTAGTCTCAAAAAGATAACTTGCTTTTCAAATGCCGACGGCATTCACGGTTTCTTCCCATATTTTAATACAGCTGAAGATGAAATTGTTAACTCTGCATCATTTCATAGAGACTTTATTCAAATTTACTTACCTTTATTAGAAAAAAAGGAAGGAGATAAAAAACTTGTTAAGGAAGAAATATATTTTCTTCCAAATGAGTTTATATTATCTTTTGTTTTGATTTATCAAGAAGAAGATAAAAAAATTACAGCAATAAAAGTAAAAACAAATCAAGGTAGCTATTCGTTTGGAAATAAACCCGAGTTAAACAAAAAAATTGTGTTACAGATACATAAAGATGGATGTTTTATTCCAGGATGGAAGACTAACTACATTCTTGAAGATGGACTTCCTTTCTTAAGTTTTTTACAAGTTTACTTCGAAGAAGCTCAGTATGTAAGAAAATACATTAATCATAAACCACCTTCGAAATACTATATCTATCTCAGGAAAAAAACTCGTCAATGTGGTTCAGTATTGACTCTATTAAAAATTATTATAACGCTTTTACTTCTTGTTTCTCCGTTTTTGTATTATTATCATATTAGTCAAAACATTTATGGTGGGGAATATATTATAAAAGATAATTCATTAGGAAGCCCAGTACAAATATTTACTGATACTAACGGAATTGCTCATATTAAAGCTCAAAGTAAAGATGATGGATTTTACGCATTGGGATTTGTGCATGGGAAAGAAAGGCTATGGCAGATGGATTTTTTAAGACGTTTCAATAATGGTAGGTTGTCAGAATTACTAGGTAAAAAAGCTTTAGTTGCAGATAAAATGATAAGAAGCTTAGGATTTAGAGCTTATGTTGAAAAGAAAGTTGACTCATTTAAAAAATCTAAATTCATTAATTTAGTTGAAAGATATGTAGACGGAATAAATTTCTTTGCTGAGAATAATTATTTACCAATAGAATATATCATTACCAAAAATAAATTTGAAAAATGGACGGTCGATGACACTTTAGCTGTTTCATGCTTTTTATCTTGGGTTCATACTCAAGATTGGAGAATGGAAGTTTGGTATAAAGTTATGGAGGACAATTTAGGAAAAGAATTTGCAGAAATGGTGTTTAGTTTCAGAGAAAAAGGATTTAAATTTGACAAAGAATCTATTGTAAATGATGAAGAACTTGAACAAATGAAATTAAATTTAGGAGGAAATACCCAAGGATATAAAAACCAAAATAATAAAAAAGCTGACGAAGTTCATACAGAAAATAAAAAACATACCGGGCCAAATAAATCTAGAGGTAATGAAGATGATTTACCTATTCCTAATTTGAATGAGGGTGCATCGAATAGTTGGGTAATTTCTGGTAAATATACCCAAAGTGGAAAACCTATTGTTTCTAATGACCCTCATGTTGAAAATACTATGCCAACTTGTTTCTTCATTTCTAAAATGTACTTACCTGATATGACCTTATCTGGAGCAGCTTTCCCAGGGTTACCCTTTTATATTTCAGGTTCAAACAACCATTTAGCCTGGGGAGTTACAACAGAAAATACAGAAACAACAGACCTATGTGAAGAAAAAATCGAAGGTGATCATTACATGTACGATGGTAAAAAACATAAACTTGAAACAGTAGTAGAAGAAATTCAAATAAAAGACGAAGAACCAGTATATATGGATGTAAAGTATACCAGAAACGGACCAATAATAGATACTATTCTTAATGATGCTTTAAGATTAAATGTAGATTATACTCATTATACTCCTTTATCTATTAGAATTTACTGGATGAAGTTTGACTACACACCTGAATTTACAATGAAAGTAATGTTTGCCAAATCTAAAGATGAGTTTGTTGACGATATAGAAAAGCTACCTTCACCAAGCTTAAACTTCGTTTTTGCTAGTAAAAACGGAGATATAGGATACTACCCAATTGGATATATTCCAATTAAGAAAACTATACGAAATTCATTTTGTCAAGGATATAATCCTGAAGATGATATTATAAGACATGTACGAAGAGAGGAAACTCCAAGACTTATTAATCCTTCTAAAGGCTTTATTGTAACTGCTAATAATAAGATAGCTACATCTAATTATAAATTTGATTTCCCAGGTTTCCATAATAATGTAAGAGCCTACAGAATAAGAGAGATGATTGAAGAAAAAATAAATAAGAATGAAAAGTTTAGTATTCAAAATAATATTGATATGATGCAAGATACTAAAGATTGTCTTGCTGAAGAAATACTTCCTAAACTTCTTAAAATTGTTGAAAAAGCAGGAAAGAGTAGCTTACCCTATTTCAATGAACTTAAAAATTGGAATTTTGTTATGAGTAAAGAGAGTACTACAGCAACAGTTTATTCTGTTTTGGAGTATCAATTAGCTAAGTTATTAGTTAGTAATAAAAATATGGATGATAACTTATCAAATGGTATATTATCAATTCTCCACTTCTGGAATTTCATCGATGGAATAATCGACAAAATCTCTCGAGGAGAACTAGTTGAACTTAAAAGATGTGCTTTATTCACCGGTACTACAAACTGCGAAAAATTAGTTGTCTACCTATTCGAAAACCTTGATAACTATCTAGACGACTTCCGTGATTCTTCTAAAAATGTGTTAATTTGGGGGCAACTTAAACAAAATCATTATAGACATTATCCTTTTGATGGAATTCCATATCTTAAAAATATCTTTTCAAGGACTATTCCAACTAGTGGTAACCGAAACACAGTAAAAATCGCAAGAGGCGTGTTTAGCAATAAAAACGGTATTCTAAACCTATTTTATAGTAATCATTCCGCAAGTGGTAAATTTGTATGTGACTTAGCTGATATTAATAGACCTTATGTTATTAGTGATACAGGTAATTCTGGTAAAGTTAATTCTAAGTTTTATGATAATTTCTTAAATAAATCAGAAGAAGCCGAGTTAGTCCAGTTAGAACAACATGTATTTGATATTGAGCCGATGGTAGATTCAGATACGATAATATTAAGAAATAGAAATATAAGTAGTTGAGTAAATAATTATGCTCATATTTAGTTATCTATTTAAAATTTAAACAAAACTAACTTAATTTAAATAATATTGAATTAATAATACAATCTAAAGACTTATTTAATTTCTATATTATAAAATATATAACATGTAAAAAGAAATTAATAAATAAAAATGTTTAATAATATTACTATGATTGAAGTAACAATTACCTAATAATAAAATATAATTATTACAAATTAGAAATCAATTAAAATACTTATTAATAGAAAATTAATGATAAATTCAATATGATTAAATAATTATTATTAATACTAAATAATATATCTAAACTTTTCTTATTCTTTGCTTCTCTTTATCTAAAGTGTCTTTTGTGTCTTCTCAATATAGTGCACTTTTTGTCACCTTCTCCATGATGAGCGACAGCGCGGGTATCACAGCAGCATTCCCAATAAGTTTTGTCTGAACCATCAACATTTACAAATCTATAAGGGGCGTAGATGCAGTTTTGAAAACAAGTATCTGGGTAGATGTTTAAAGCTAAACATTTTGCTCTTTTTGTTCCTGTTTCGTCCCTTCTTGGCATTACTTGGTTACGATGACAAAATTGTAAAGTATTTTCAATCAGTAAAATTGTTACGATAATGATTTTTAAAAGCATCATTTTTTAATTTATTAATTTAATGATTTCTTGTAGAAATATAAAATAACTCTTTAAAATATATAATTGCAAATATAAAATTTTTATAAAACTATCATTATGGGGATTGGGGATTGGGGATTGGGGATTGGGCCCAATCCCCAATCCCCAATCCCCAATCCCCAAGCTTATATTTAATTTTAGTAAATAATATTAAATAA
>Ga0100378_1005575_pt1 | contig 11524 bp, 14 predicted proteins | sample CryGeymeta201502_FD_81535 | JGI IMG/M metagenome (GOLD analysis project Ga0100378, IMG submission 81535) | Groundwater microbial communities from Crystal Geyser aquifers in Utah, USA - Crystal Geyser metaG 2015-02 | ecosystem: Environmental > Aquatic > Deep subsurface > Groundwater | place: USA...
TTAATTCTTCAAAGTTAATCATAGTTTAGGTAATATTCCAGAATATTAAGTTTAACTTGAATCAATTGTGCTATTGCTAAATACATTATATAATTTTAACTTAATAATTTTGTTGCTGTTATTACATATTTCAAACTAATTCTAACAATTAATAATGAATTAGATTAAACAATATATATATAAAACAGGATATGTAATAAAACTAATATTATATTATTTGATATGAATATCTTATCTAGAAATGTTGAATGTATAATTTTATTAATAATTAAATTATGAATATTAAGTCATAATTGTCATAAATTATGTAAGGGATTAAATTAATTAATTATCTAAAATATAATTATAAATGAATAAATTGATTAAAAAAGTGGGATTTGTTTCTACACCAAAAACTAATCCAACTCGTGGTTCACTTGATAGTACTCTAGACTTACGAAGTATTATTATTAAATAACATGAAGAAACTATTAGTGAGTCTGAAAATTTAGCAAATGATGATTCTCAATATTATTTTCTTACAAATAATAGTATATAAAAATACGTTAAAATTAACATAAAATTAAATTTTATAGGAGAATTTGAGTGTTTTACAATTAAAGATGAAAAAAACATAATAGAAAATTATTTCATTGATCATTTTAAAGTCGACCGGAGCAAAGAAATTTTAAAGGACATATTAAAAGATAGATTTTATGGTAAACCTCCAATAGCCGAATTAGAATTTGTAAATCAAATTCCTAGAGAAGAAGACGAATGTAAATTTGTCAAAAAAATAAGCACAATACCAGAGTCTGATGAAAATGATTGGGAAAATATGTCAAAAAAGGTAAAAATTCAATAATGATAATAAATAATGATTTATAACAATATAATATTGAACTGTTAATTTTTTATATAGAGTACTGATATCGATGCAAATAACTTTATTAATCCTAAAAACTACAAACAAAATGTTAATCCTGATGATTTTGAGTTTATTAAAACGATTGGAAAAGGATATTTTGGAAAGGTTTCTCAAGTAAAATATAAAAAAGATGGAAAAATGTATGCTTTGAAATCACTTAAAAAATCAAAAATAAAAGAAGTAAAGCATATTGAGCATACAATAATGGAAAGAAAGATTTTAGAAATTGTAAATCATCCTTTTATAGTATCACTTAAATTTGCTTTCCAAACAGACGCTAAACTTTATATCGTAATGGATTACCATAATGGTGGGGAATTATTTTATCACTTACGAAAAAAAAAGAGGTTCAATAATGACGAAGCACGATTTTATTTTTCTCAATTAGTTTTAGCAATTGAATTCTTACATAGCAATCAAATAATATATCGGTATTAAATAACAATTCATTACTTATTTAACTACATATTTATTTATTTTATCATTTACTTACATATTAGAGATTTAAAACCAGAAAACATAGTACTAGACAACAAAGGATATATTAAACTTACCGATTTTGGGCTAGCTAAAGATAATATAAGTAACGATGTTGGATGTACCCAAACATTTTGTGGAACACCTGAATATTTAGGTATATTTTTATATAATAACTAATAGCTCCTGAAATATTAAGAGCTGATAAGTATGGTCAAAGTGTGGATATATGGTGTTTAGGAATTATATTATATGAAATGTTATATGGATTTCCTCCATACTATGATAAAAACAAAGATAAGCTATACAGAAAAATTATATTTAATCAGCCAGACTTCAATAAAAATAATATTAAAATTGAAGATGTTACTAAAGATTTAATTTTAAAGTTACTAGAGAAAAATCCACTAAATAGAATTAAAATCCCAGATATTAAAAATCATGACTTTTTCAAAGGTTTTAATTTTGAAGATCTTTATGATTTAAAAATTAAACCACCATTTGAGCCTTCAAAAGTAATTATTTGTGTTAATTTTTAATATATAGTCTGGAGATGATGATTATAAATACATAGATCCGAATATTAAACAAATAGTTGGTGATTCCTTATATGTTGGAATGAGCTTGGATAAAACTAATAGTAAATATAATCTATCTTATTTATATTATTTATTTTTAGATTTTGGAGACTTTACTTATATCGATGAAAAGTTGAAAAACAAGAAATAAGAGATGAGAAATATAGAATTTAAAGATTAGAATTAGAATCTTTGTAAGAAAATTAAATAAATTTATTGTTATTATGGTAATTTAGTTGTTATTTAGACTTAATATTAACTTAAATTGTAATTAATATTTAACTTTAACTTATTTAATAATACATACATTAAAACTTTTATTAATTTATAAATATATTTATAACATTTAATAATAATTAGTTTTTAATTAGATATTAATTAGATAGTTTAACAACAATAAATTAATAATTTTTACTTTTTAAATTTGTTTGATTGAAGAAGAGTATCATGTCTTGGTTTTGATGATATCTGAGGTTTGGCTAATATTTGACTAGGTCTAAAATCATTTAGCTTTGTTTCTGATAGCTTTCCCTTAACTGTACTTGGGTTCTTAGTAGATATAATTGGATTATTAGAATTGATTATATTCATATTATTCATGCCTGATGAATTTGGACTCATAAGACAGTTAAGTTTTAAATTTGAATTTGATTTAACTCCTGTACTAACAGTACTTACACCACTCACTCCACTTCCACTTTTCTTTTCTGTACTTGAAGGAAAGTCAACTTTTATACTTTGAACATTTTTATTGCTTGAAATTGTATTTGTAATATTATAACCAACATTAGCATAGTTATTATTGTTATTATTATTAGCATTATTGTTAGCGTTATTATTAGCATTAGTTGTTTTCACATTGAAATTCTCTGATGAAATATAGTCCTTAATATAGTTTGTTGTTACAAACTCCTTTTTATCATTAGAATTAGTATTAGTAATTGTATTAGTTGAGTTATTTTTACTTGAGTAATTATTACTATTGATATTACTACTAATAGTATTGGTAGTAGTTTTGGTGTTTAAATTTATTTGTTGACTTTTCTGCGTGATAGTTTTATTAGAATTAGATAAATCTATTGTTGAACGAGGAAGATTTTTCAATTTATCCTCTTTAATTGAACTTCTATCACCTAGTTTTTTTTCTTTTGATGTACTACTATCTAACTTTGTATGTTTCTAATTTTATATTATATTTTTAATTTACTTTATCTTCTAGAGCATTAGTAACATTTGTCATATTAGACATATTATTTCGTTTTAAAATATCATTTCCCTTCAGTAACGAACTTCTAAGTTTACTATCTTCTATCAAATTTGAAGTCGAATTCGACTTATCTTTATTCTCATTATAATTACTCAAGAAGTTATTATGTTGAATTAAAGTCTTTTCATCAATCTTCACTGCAGTAGAAGTATTATTTTTATCTCTATCTCTTTCAGATGTTTTAGGGCCTTCATTATTACTTAAATTATTGTTAATGTTGATAATGTTATTAATCTTTAATTTTGTATTCGAAAGTGACTTCTCTTTTTCTGTAGGGCTTAATAGATTTCCAACTCCAACATGCTTTAAATTAATATTACTATGATAACTATGAACATGACCTTTATCAGAAGAAGTTGATTGAGGCTGATTAAACACGATTTTACTATTCTTTTTAGGATCAGCCTTACTTCCTAATAAATTTCCAAATTTTGAATTTGTTGAAGATGTTGATGTTGTTGAGTTAGTCCCTTGATGTTTATTAGTATTTGAGTTTAGTGTTGGTTTTGCTGATGATGTTGTACTATTAATATTTACTGTTGAGTAAGTTATTGTGCCTTCTGGAATATCACTTGCGCTTGGTGAGGCAAGAATGAGATTCTTCTGTTTAGGAAAGTTACCAAAGTTATTATAATTTCCATTATTAGGAGTTGGAGTAATATTATAGTTATTTATATTTACATTAAAGTTGTTTGAATTATTTACGTTGATCTTATAATTATTACTTGTATATATGTTGTTATTATCAATTAAGTTGTTGTTATTAATAATGACTCCTTCAGTTTCTTTGGTAAAGTTTGTTGTATTTGTTTTATCCTTTGTATTGTCCTTTGTATTATTAGTATAGTTATTAGTATGATTATTAGGATTGTTATTAGGATTATTACTATTAATATTAGTTTTATTGATTAACTTTGAATTAGATATAGGTCTTTCGACTTCTAATTTAACTTTGTTTACAGTATTAGCGTCCATAACTATTGTTTCTTTATGTTCCTTATTTTCCTTATGTTCTTTGTTTTCTTTAGATTTATTATTTTCTTTCAGTTCTAGATTTAATAACTTATTTGAAGGAGTTATAAGAGCATTATTAGATAATGATGTCTGTAATTTAGCATCTTTTATTTCTTTTAATTCATTAAGTTCTTTTTCCTCTTTTGATTCTTTTTTAACATTAACTACAGATTTGTAATCTTTTACTTGTTTAACCTCTTTTACATCTTTATAATCATCTTCCACATCTTTTAATTTTATATCATCTAAATTCTTAAAATTGCTAAGCTTTTCATTACAAACATCATTCAAACCCTTAGAAAAATCTAAATTTTTAGGTTCTATTCCTAGTCTTTCTGTACTATTTTTATTACTACCACTATTAAAACCACACTTAGAACCCGAAGAATTTTCTGATTGAAAATCCATTGACCCAAAATGGGAATAACATTTAACATCTGATGGTTTATCTTGATTATTCATAGATTGTTTTAAAGACTCTAGTACTTCTAATGCAGATACAACACTATTTTTATGACAGTTATAATCCATTCCTCGTTTATAAGTGGTATCCACAAAGAATCCAAAATCCTATAAATATTAACATAATCTATTTACTTTACTAGCTCGTTTACTATCTCTTTCAAGTGGAGGATACCACGGTTCCTTCTCAGGTAAGTTTTCGAAGTATTTAGTATCCCAGTCATTCTTAATCTAATATAATATATTAATAAGCTTTCTTACATCTCTAACAAATGGAGGTTTCATTTTTAATATATTACTCCAGTCAATTTGTTTAAAAAAAGGATGTCTTTTTATTTCTTCTGCTCCATTGTTTCCAAGTCTATTATCTACATCACAAATTAATTTGGAAATTAAATCTGCTGCGTTCTTTGAGATTTTCTTGTCTTTTGGGAAACTAAAGTATTTCTTCCAGTTAAGAATTTTTTTGCAAGTATCGGTTGGGTTTTCAGAGTAAAATGGAGGGATACCAATCTATAAAGATAATTAATATAAAAAATTAGTATTTAAAATATGCAATGAAAATATTATAAATTATAGATACTTACAAGCATTTCATATAGTATCGCACCTAAAGACCACCAATCTATTTCAGGGCCATATCCTTTTTTTGAAAAGACTTCAGGAGCAATGTAGTCAGGAGTTCCAACTGTGCTATTTGCATACTATTAAAGTAATATAAATATTGTTTAATTTTGATATTTCTTACTACACGTCTTTGTTTTGATTTAGTCATATTCGGAGTATTTTTTAATTTTTCGCTAAGATGGTCATTATGCTCTGTTGTTAACTCTGGAAGATTACCATCATCAGTAAATGGAGTATCCTTATTATATTAATTATATATTTATATTAAGTATATAATATTAATTATATAATATTAATATCAGTTGGAATATTACAAGCTTTTTACTAAGTCCAAAGTCACTCAACTTAATATGTCCATATTTATCTATTAATATATTATCCGGTTTTATATCTCTATGAATGCAGTTAATTTTATGATTGATTCAATACACATAACAAGTTCTGCCACATAAAATTTAGAATCATCTTCAGATAATATATCTTTCTCCATTAAAAGAGACATAAAATCTCCTCCTTGTAGAAATTCCATTACTAAATATAGGTAATTATCGTCCTGTTATTAAATAATAATTTAATAGAGTTAATATATTTATTTACCTGAAACGAGTTTTTTAACTCAACAACCCATGGATTTTTAGATTCACATAAGATTTCTTTTTCTGCTCTTATGTTCATAATCTGATTCTTGTTATGCATTTCTTCTTTTTTCATTTTTTTAATTGCTACTATATCTGATGTTTCAATATGTTTGCATACTCGTACTTCCCCAAAAGCACCTCTTCCTATTATTCCTAAAGGTTCGTACTCTCTAATAGTCATCTTTTTACGTCTATTGATTTTTAAATGTGAGATAATTAATATGAATTTACTTAAGTCTTGAATATTCTGCTTCTTTTTGAAATATTGATTTCTTTATTTCATCTGCTGTTTTTGTAGGTATGTTTAATTCTTCTATCTTTTTAGTCAGTAAATCCCAATCTAGTTAATAGTTAAATGTAAATCGTTAATAATATTATTGTCAATATAAATTAGTTGAATTATTCAAATTAGTTATTTGATTACCTTTTTTCTTTTCTGTCTCCAAAATATGTTTCATTCTATATTTCTTTTCTATATAAGTCTTTGCAATTTTAACTTTTTCATATGTTTTTAAATTTATCTTGTTTTCCCTATTAATAAAATTATTTTTAAATTTATTTGTACGTAAGCGCTTGTTCTAATGATGAAAATGGAATGATATCATCCATTAATTCTTATTTATTATTAATTTCTAATTAGTATTAATAAGTTTTATTAAGAATTAAGGCTTATTTAAATTTTAATTTGTTTAAATTAATTTATATAATATTCCGACAACTCTTAAATAATATTAATTTTAATTACTAAATAACAATATTTAAAAATAGATATAAATAGAAGTTGTGATTGTAAATTATAATATTAATATATGTAATCTGTTTAAATTAAAAGAGTATTATTATATAATCATCCTTAATAATTCTTACAGTAAATATTAAGTAGTCGAATTAGAAGACTAAACTATAACAATACTTTTTAACATTTACAATTAGAGTCAGGATTCTTAAAGCTAGTTTCATTTCCACCTCCAGGTCTTAAATTTATTCCTTGTGACATATTTAATGATTCAGTTTTTCTACTTTCATTATTATCAGTTTCTAAAATTAATACATTAATCAGTATTATAATATAAGTTTAACATAACAATGTTAGTAAATTTTTACAAATTTAACATACCCATTTCAGCTAAAATATTTGTTTTATTTGTTTTTTCAAACTCATCAAAAAAAGGAAGTTCTGCTATAGATGAGTAAAACATTTTCTTTATATTATCATTGGATTTAGCGGAGACTTCATAAAAACCAATATTTTCTCTGTTTGCATATGTTTGAGCTTTTGAAAACTCAACAGCTCTATAAACATAAAAAATATATAAATTATATACAAATACCTTTGATTATTTAAATCGGTTTTATTTCCAAACAACACAATCTTTGTATTTTCAATATTTTTAATAAAATTAATCCAATTAGAAATATTATTGAAACTTTCTTCACCTGATATATAATAATAAAATTAAATTTAAATAACTTACTTACTGGTAATATCATATACAACAAATATTATTGAGGCTCCTTTAACATAGGAAGGTATTAAACTTTTATATCTTTCTTGCCCAGCAGAGTCCCATAATTGTAGTTTTAATGTTTTATCTCTAAATTTAATTATCTTAGAACAAAAATCCACTCCTATTGAAGGCTGGTATAAGATAAAATAGTTACATCGTATGTATCGTTGTAAATATTATCATTAAAACGATTTATTATTGATGTTTTACCCACTGCGACGTCACCAACAAAAACAATTTTTTGTCTAACAACTCTGGAAGAAGTATTATCTACAGAAATTTCTTCGGATTGGTCCATATTTTGTTTATTTTTTTATATAAATTTATTAATAAAATGATTTTATTAATACAAACACTTATAAACTTAATTAATTAATAAGAATTCATAAAATTTATATAAGAATTTATTATTAAAGCATATTATTAGTAAAAAGAATATAAAAGTTAAATAAATCATTTAAATATAATGAATGTAATAAAAGTAATAATAAATGAATAAATAACCTTTAATATATTAATATTAATAAACTAATAAGTAATATAAAAATATAAACTTAGAAAATGAGACATTTCGCACAAAAGCCTGGCTGTTTGACTGGGGTAGCAACTTTGTTTCTATTAGTTACTTCCGTATTTGTAATTTTTGCACCGTTATTAGATTGTTCATCAATTTTAATTACTTCTAATTTGTCTTTGTTTTGGCTAGAGCTCTAATTTATTTAAATTAAATATTATTTATTAATATTATTACATGAGCAGGTGTTATAGGTTGAACTCTAGGTGATTCTGCTTCATTAGATGCTTTTGTAGTGTTTTTATTACCTGATTGAGTAACCTTTATTATATAAAATAATTATTACTACATTTGATAAAGGATCTTCTACTTTTTTATCTTTACTTTGGTTTAAGTGTACCTTTTTGTCTTCTTCGGCTTTGTTATGAGTCTCTTGTTCTTTATGTACATTCTCATCTAATTTAGGTGTTGTTAATTTTTCTTCTTCTTTTTGTTTTTCTAATCTTACTCTTTCTTTTTCCTCATCTTCTTTTTGTTTTTCTAATCTTACTCTCTCCTCTTCTTCTTTTTTTTTTTCTAATCTCACTCTTTCTTTTTCCTCATCTTCTTTTTGTTTTTCTAATCTTACTCTTTCTTTTTCCTCGTCTTCTTTTTGTTTTTCTAATTTTACTCTTTCTTTTTCCTCATCTTCTTTTTGTTTTTCTAATCTTACTCTTTCTTTTTCCTCGTCTTCTTTTTGTTTTTCTAATCTTACTCTTTCTTTTTCTTTTTCCTCATCTTCTTTTTGTTTTTCTAATCTAATTTTCTCATCTTCTTTTTCTTTTTCTAATCTTTCTCTTTCTTTTTCCTCATCTTCTTTTTGTTTTTCTAATCTTACTCTTTCTTTTTCTTCATCTTCTTTTTGTTTTTCTAATCTTACTCTTTCTTTTTCCTCATCTTCTTTTTGTTTTTCTAATCTTACTCTTTCCTCATCTTCTTTTTGTTTTTCTTGTTTAATTCTCTCCTCATCTTCTTTTTGTTTATCCAAATTTTGCTTATCTTGATCTTCTACATCTTCTTCTTGATTAGTATTTGCATTATTCTCATTATCATTTTCATCAGCAACTTTGTTTTGATTTTCTTCAGTGTTTTCATTTGTCATATTTTTATTACTCTTATTTTTATTTTTATTTTTTTTGCTTGACTTTGAGGGTTTTTTACCAATGTTCACATTATTCTCATATTCATTATCGTTCATTGAATATATAAAAATATATAAATATATAAATAAAATATATTAAATAAATATAAACTATTTTAATTAGAGATAAAATAAGATAAATAATAATATATTGTTATTTGATTATTATATATAATTAAATGGATTATATTAAAACTATTAAAAGTCTGTTACATTAGCATATTCTTTTTTCTCCTTTTTAGGAACTTTAGAATCTTGGAATACTTGATATTGGCCTAAACTAAATATTGTTTGTGTTTGAATTTTAGTATCTAATGAATTATCCAATTTTCTATTAATATATCTTCTATAAATCAATACTGCTACTCCAGTAATAAGTAATAAAATAACTACAATGATAAATACAGACCAAAATCCAAATCCTGTAGTTTCTAAATGTAATGAAACAACTGTATCACCTCTGCATCCATCGATGATATTAGAATTATCTAAAGCAGAACAAACAGCATCTCGGATATATTTATTGTACCATGTTCCCTAAGATAATATAAGATAATATTAGTTAATATAAGTTTAATTGTTACTTTATATTTTATATCATTTATGTAAACTGAAGGGAAACTAAAAATTCTGAAAGCGTCAAACTGATTATAGTCAATTCTTACAACTGACTGCATTTCACCTTGGTATATTTATATACTTTATGTTACTTGTTTTAGCTAGTTCAATACATTTGTTAACTTCGGTCATATCAATAGCAAGACTATCAATAATCTATTAAAATATTAATAAGATATTAATAAAGTAACAATAAAGATAATTATTAACTATTATTGGGTTATATACTTTTTGAGAACATTCTAAAGTAAAATTTGGTGTATTTTCATTAACACATTTTTCTGCGAATTGTATCATATATGTCCAATAAGTATCAAAGTAATTATACTTTCTGAAAAAGGTATTGTGCATACATTTTTGTTTTATATTTTCGTTTAGTATTATACTTGCATCGTTAATATTAAGCTCGGGGTTTTCTGCCCCGCAATATTTATCAAAAACACAAGCAACCTTCTTAGTAGCTTCATCATAGATATAATTATCAGGGTTATATTTATATATCGGATTAAAATTTATTTTTTCAAATCCAATCTTTTGGAATATAGGTCCAAGTTCTTTAAAGAAAGTAAGGGATTTTTGATTATCACTTCTAAGGAAATAGTTTACTTTTACTACGTCTCCTTTTTCTGATATTAACTAAACTTTATTAGTTTATCTTACTGATTTAAACTTCATTACCATATGTACATTTTGATATTGCATAGGATTATTCCTGATAAATTCTTTAATAATTTCTCCATCAGCTTTTCTTATAATTGCAGTAGGGATATCTTCTACTTTTCCCATACTATCATCGTAATTGTTTATTTCGTCGAAAAAGACATCTTGTGTGACTAGAAGCATTGCTTTCCCTCCCATATTTTCTACGTTGAAGGCCTTTGTGGCTAATGAACAATCACCTCCTCTAAATTAAATTAAGTTGTTTAGTTTTTTAATTTGACTATAATTAATCAAAATTTACGAGTCAACTAAAAATATTGGAGAATAATCTTCATTTGATAAAGCATAAGTTACAAAATTTGGAGTTTTACTCGGATCACAAAAATCATTATCATTAGCTGCTTTTGAACTCCAAAAAATTCTTCCTTGAATAGTTTTACCATATGGTATTTTTCCAAAATTTCCCCATTTATGTGGAATGTCTTTATAATTTATATAAAAAATCTTTAATACTTTTGTCTTCATATCTAAATTGTTCTCGTAATTCCTTAGGTCCAGATATATAAATTTCACATGAGTTATAGTTTATTATAAAACACAACAATATACAAAGTAATTTAAGAAATAATCTGGAATTCATAATTAATATAAATAATTAATAAAATAATTATAAGAGATGATAATATAAATAAAATGTATTAATAATCTCTTTCTAAAACAATAAATAAATCAATAATAGTTAAATTAATTAATTATTATATACTATTTAATATCCTTTTTGTTTATCTACTATTGTTAGATATTTCCCAAACTTTCTATAATGACTTATATTATTTAACAATACTTCAACACAATGTTGATAATAATTTTCTGTTTGATGAGTAGTATGATGAGTTAAGAGAATATTATCTAATGTGTAAAATTCTGAATTTGGCTTTAATGGTTCAACTTTAGTTGTGTCTAGAGCAGCACCAGCAATTCTACTTTCTCTTAGTACCTTTATTAAATCATCTTCATTGACAGTTGAGCCTCTACCAAGATTAATAAAGACCGCTGTGGTTTTAAAACAATTAA
>Ga0100378_1005579_pt1 | contig 11522 bp, 6 predicted proteins | sample CryGeymeta201502_FD_81535 | JGI IMG/M metagenome (GOLD analysis project Ga0100378, IMG submission 81535) | Groundwater microbial communities from Crystal Geyser aquifers in Utah, USA - Crystal Geyser metaG 2015-02 | ecosystem: Environmental > Aquatic > Deep subsurface > Groundwater | place: USA...
TCAACACCATAGGTTGCAGACACGCTCGGATTGTCGCGGGTGGATTTCAGCGCGTCGATCCAAAGCTCAAGCGCGGTCCGCGCCTGATATTCCTCCAGGCTAAGGCTGCGTACACCGATATCGACGCTTTGCATGGTCTGCGCCGCATTGATCTCGGTTTCCAGGATGTGGGGTCCGGTGGTGCCCGGGCGGCGCAGACCGCCAGGACGTTTTAGGCCTCCAGCGCCTGCATCGTTGCCTGTCGGGCCGGTAGCCGCGGCCCCTGAAGCGCGGATGCGCACAGCGCTGGGAACCCGCGAAATACGCGCTTCGATTTCGTCCTGATCGACCAGCAGGGTGCCTAGGAAGCTCCCAAATCTTTGAGCCATATAGGCTTTCTCGACACCGTCGATGACACGTCCCGCAGCGATGCGCTTTTCCTCGATCCGCGCATGGATGTCGTTCGACACATAATAGTTCGCCACCTCGCGATATGCGTCCTGGATCAGCTTTTCCAGTTGCGCCTGGATCTGGCGCAGCTTGCTGTCGGGTTTGGCCACACGGGTCAGCGCCTCGGTCAGATAAGTCACGCCACCGTCATTGAGCGCCATTGCCGCATCCCATGCTGCCGCCGGGTTCGCGAAATGGGTGTTTACTGCTTCAGCCTTCAAATAACCGGCGCGCAACTCATTTAGCCGAGATTCCTTATCGGTGCGCAGCGCCACCTCGCGCCCATCCTCATAGGTGATGACGCTCTCGGCGGGGTATTTCGGATTGCGCAGCCAAAAACAGTTGGTGAAGGGCCGTTCGTCTCGCCAGTGCGCGACCCAATTGTCCTTGCCCTTGGTAAATTTCTCCAAGAGCGAAGCTTCGATGCGTCGTTGAAACCGCGAAGTCGCCCCGCCATCGGCCCCGCTATCGACCAAGAGTTCGTCGAATTTGGTCAGCACGAAGAACAGCACCGTCTCGACCGAGGACCGCATTGCCGACGAAGCACCATGGGTCATTGCGATCCAGTTCTCAATCAGCCCCGGCAGCGAGACAGTTTCCATGTTGCTGCCCGGTACACAAAGCAACATCGATGTGATTTCCTGGTTTTCAACATATCTATCGAAGAGATAAGCAACTTTTCCACGCAGCAGCAACTCTTGCAGATTAATTTCAACCTTGTCGGGGGCGAGGGTGACCGACAAGGGCAGGTCAAAGCGGTTCCTCGCGCCGGGAAAGTCCAGAAGATCGGTCCTGCCCAAGACCTCGGAAGGTTGGGTGCGCATAGGAAAATGCATCTCGGCAGCGAGCGCACACAGGTCGGCGCGGGCCATCACTGTCTCGTGCCCATCCTCGCCGCGCACTTTCACCGGCGGGCCAACATCAACGCCGCTAAGCCCCTTTAGGGTCTTGACGTCTATGATTGAGGTGTCGCGCGGGATCAGTGCGTCAAGCCCCGCATACACGGTCTCGGCATACGACAGCATAGCAAGCCCGTCGGCCAGGCGGCGATAGAGGTCCGAAAACGGCTGATGTCCGCCCCAAGTGATCTGGAAGAAGGACTGGCGATCGACAGGTGACAGCCGGGGTGCGATTTCTGAGGCATCTTCCCAAAACCCGCGCAACGCAGCCGCATAGGCACTTCGACCAAAAACGCGCTCCACGTATTCACCGATTTCCAGTATGTCTTCTGGCTCCAAGCCCGGCACGATGTTGCCCGCGCGGATTTCAAAGCGTTCCAGATGCGCATTCAGATCGGCAGGCTCGGGCGGAGTTTCCGAACCGTCGCCATCGTTGAAAAAGCTGTTGAGCACGGCACGGATGATATCTGCCTCGCTGAGCAGCGACAGCTTTATGGGAAAGCCAGGCGGGGTCTTGTCGCGTACCATTGTAAAGCGCGTTACAAGCCCGGTGCTTTCGCCCTGACCTTCCGGGTTCACGTCCCGGAGATAGTTCAACTGGCCGGCGGGATCGTCATAGGCTGCAACCAATTCATCATCGGCGGGACGCCCCAGAACCGAGACAAGGAACGATTTGCCCGCCTGGCTTGGACCGAACACACTGACCGACATCCTTGTGCGGGCAGCCCGTGCAAGTTTGTCTGCTCTCCGTGTAACGCGGCGCAACACCTTCACGTTCGACTTGGCCGAGTTGCCGACCTGCTCACTGTTTTCGGGAGCCTTCACCCATTCGATTGCGGCGCGGCCAAGATCCGCAATCTCTTGACACCGATTGGCCAGCTTTTCCTGCGCACTCATTTCAGCTTGCTCCCTCAGCCCCCAAACACACCGGTGTCGATCCAATATTCACTCGCAAATCCCAAGGTATGAAGGCGAAGGGTCACTTCTTCCTTCTTCCGGCCCTGGCCGGAGCGGTCCACGACTTCTTCAACGCGGAAAGCTTCGCGGGCCTTTTGCGCGGCCAGTGCCGCGGCGGCGTTCATTTCTTCGCCGTCGGGGTCGTCTGGCTCGGCCCGTTCAAGCTTGACCCTCAGGGGCGCGGCCCGGGCTGCGGCCTCGGTGGCGAAATCCAGCAGGTAGAGCGGGGTGCTTGACCACCGCTCCAGCGCCATCTGCCGGGAGCCGATATGATAGGGCGTGTAGAGTTCAAGCTCGGCTTCGCGGTCCTTCGCGGTCGGCTTGTGATCAAGGTCCACGTCGGCAAACAGGATGTTCCTGTCGAGGATCTGACCATTACGCTCCATTACGCCAATATAGCGGGCGGTGGATTTCATCCGGAAGGCCGTCGTATCGACGCGAAAGTTTGGGATGCGGCTTTGACTAAGCGCAATCAGCATCGCGCCTACCGCCACGGTCGATTTGGGATCGCCGATGCGCTGGGTGATGCGGTCGCGGAACGGATACCATGCCCCGGTCTTGTAACTGTGCAACGAAATCAGGCGATGCGGCGGGACGACGAGCAGGTTTTCGATGATCGCCCGCACAGCAGGCAGGCGTGAGGGGCGGCCCGTCAACAGCACCACATCCACCCCCAGATGGTCGATGATCTCGGCCATGTTCGACAGCAAATGGGCAAGGACATCGCGGGCAATCGCGTCGATCTCCTGACGGGTGCAGGAGATGTCGACATCGGCAATCCTGAACGCCACCGCGCCGACGCGCTGGGCGGCTTCCTCAAGGTAAAGCAGAAGATCGTCGGGCACCAGCGGGGCAGTTTCCTCGACCGGGCTCCGACCGGCCAAAGCCCTGTCGAGGGCTTCGCCCGAAGCATCGACAAGTGCGGTCTCGCTATTTTCCAGTTCTGTTCGGGGCAGGCGTAAAATCGTGGAAGCCGACAAGGTAAGGTTGTCAAGAATGCCAAGGCTCTCCGAGGCTTTCAGGATTTCGACTGCGATTGGCATCAGCACCCGCAGTGCAAATTGACGTCTCTTTTGCACCTGCTGCTGGGTCATGCCAGCGCGTGCGTCGAAAAGCTCGGCGATGGTTTCGCGTGTATTGTGCCCACCGGCCGCCTCGATCGCCTTTTGGAATTGCGGCAGAACGATATCGGTGATGATCTTCTCCAACAGATCATCGCCCGCCTTGCGGAATCCTTCGCGGAAGGTCTGAACCGGGCGCAGCATCCGGTTCGCCTCGCCCCAATAGGTGGTGATCATCAGGTCGGTGGTGCCACCGCCAATGTCAATGCAGGCAAGCCGCAGCGACGGGCTGGCGACTGCGGTCGCTTGTGGCCTGTGCATGTTGGGATCGGTAGGGCGCACCCGTGGGCGCCCCTTCAGGGCAAGGAACCGATCAATCTGGCCAGAAAACTTCTGAGTCAGCTCGGAATATAGGTAGACCAGTTGGGTCGAAGACGCCTCGTCCCATTCCACGATCAATTCTGGCGGGTCCGAAATGGTCGAGGCGGTCTTGTCCAGGCCCAGCATTGTCCAGACCAGTGACAAGGCCCCTTCCGCCCGTGACTTGATGATCGCCTGTTCCTGCGCTGTAGTTGCGGTTGGCAGGGTAAGAATGATCCGCTCCAGTTTTCGCGGGCGAGAACTCTCCTTGCGAAGGGCGCGCGAGGCGGGCGAATTCACCTGAATGAGCGCATGTGCAAACAATTCGGCCAGCATCAGCCCGAACAGCGACGAGCGTGAGCATCGCGGCCGCTGCGCGGGTTGTGTCAGCGAAGGTTTGTCCTTGCGCTCGACAATGTCGTAATCGCTGGCCACTTGGCCAAGAATATCGCCGGCTTCGTTCATCAGGCGCAGAGCGGCGAAGATGTTGCTAGGCAGCATGCCGTCCCTTCGATGGTGAAATCGCCAGTCCTGTGTCATCGGATCGCGGTCCCAAAGATAACGTTTGGGGCTCGACAGGCCTGACGCAGTCTCATTGCCCACTTCGCTGGCAACAAGGCGCTGGGCCTCCGGACCGACGCGTACGAAACTGGGCCAAAGAAAATTGGCACCACGCCCGCTGCGCCGGGCAAAGGATTGCTCTCCCATCTGGTGAATGGCGAATTCCACCCGGCTTTCGATCAGGCCGCGATACATAAGTTCGGGCTTAGACAGGTCTCGCACATCAAGCTCGAAAGCATCGCCAATGCCTTGGCTGGTGTCACCCGGCAGACGCTCGGACAGTATCCCGCAGGTCCGGGAATTACCCACATCGAGTACAAGTTCTACAGGCACCGGCGTGACCGCGTCGCGATCGCTTACGGTATCGGCAAAATGCATTTTTGGCACTGATACGGCAGTGCCGATCAGTCGCAGATATGCCAAGTAGCGCGCCCAATGTTCAAACTGGTGATTCAAACTGCTGGGGTTAACCGGGCGGCCCTTTTCCGCCGTCTTGAAGGCAAGGAACAGATATTCCAACCAAGCTGACACCCATTGCTGATGGTCTAGCACAAGTCCAGTCTCGTCAGTTTCGAGGCGGCGCAGAAACCAGTCCATCTTGGACGGTTCACTGACAAACCGAAATACCTTGCTGCCCTCGGCATCGGCCCTTAGCGGGCCAAGATAGATCGTCCCCTGCTGCCTCGGCATCAGTGTGGTATCGAGCGCCAGCTGAACTCGGTGGGTATAGCCAGTTCTGGCTTCCGGCTCGATCAACTCGACGGTGCGGATTCGTGCCCAGTTTGAAGGGCCGGGATCAAAGCGCACATCATTGCCAATACCGCGTTTAGCTGCTTCCCTTAGCACCGGGACAGGCACCCATTTCGACAGGAATGGCTCCAACGCGCGTTCGTGACTGATTGTGTACAGGTCGTCCTTCGGGTTTGCCGCATTGCGGATCGGATCGTCCAGCGCCGGATCGCCCGTCAATGGCTTCAACTCGCGCTCGATCTGGCCGTCGGCATCAACCATGCCCATTTCGCGCTCGATGAATTCCGCGCGTTTCAACTCCACGGCATCCAGGCGGAACCCGAAATCAAGGATTTGCGTTCCCGAAAACGGAATTAAGGTGATCTCGTCACGCCAGTCTACCAAGGATACAAGATGCGTGTTCATCTGTGACATGCTCACTCCGTAATGGTGATGGTCTGCGTCCACACGCGTCGGGACAAGCTGACATTGCCTGAAAAATTTTGTGTCTCGCCGTTGCGCTGGCGTACCCGCAGTGTAAAGTCTTTCGGTGCCGATGTCCGGTTTTTAAACAGGTGAACGCGGACAATATACTGACCTCGGGGTGGCGCGTCGAAAAAAATGTTCTCGACCGGATCGCGCCGCGCACCGCTGGGTCTAAAATTAGCATCTATGTCCAAACGGCCGCCGCAAAGCCGAGGGTGCCGATAATTGACCGTTTGGCCACCGGGGCAGGTAACGTGCAGGTCCAGATCGTCTTTGGCGTCCCAGAACAGCGCGAAGTTCAGATCACCTGTTTGGCCGCCCTGTTCTTGAAGGCGCTGGTCTAGAATGTCAGGTGCCGCGTCGTCTGTCTCGACCTCCGGCTCGGGCGGGGTCAGCATTGGGAGTGGTGGCGCGACAGGCTGACAGGCGCGGTCAAGCACCGCCAGTTCACGTTCAAGCCCGGCAATCTGATCTTCCAAGACCAACCGCTCAGCCCCGAGTGTGCTGGCTTCAACCGCAGGGGCGGGGCAGAAGTAGGCTAGTCGGCCCGGTTCCAGGCCACAGGGCCGGATCATCAGCCACAGGATCAAGGCCAGCAGGATAGCCAGCAGCAGCCAACCCAGAATCAACAACCACGGCCAGATGGGACTGCGCGCCGACACGGAGGCGATGGGGGCGGCACCGCCAAATGTCGTTGCAGGCACCGCTGGGCGCGATGCCGCAGCCATGCCAGTCAGAACGCCACGCACCTGGCGTTCTTCGGCACTGACCCAGCCCCAGTTGATCAGGATCGGTCGGATCGCTCCTGTCTCGGGATCGTGCAGTGCGTAAATCGATTCTTCACTCGGAATCTCAATGGCCTGGGCAAGGGTCTCGCCAAGTTTGCGATCCGTGCTGTCAGCGCTGTCTTTCATCTCGTCCGCAAGGGTGCCGATTTCGCGGGTCATCTGGCCCAAGGTTTCGCGAAGCCCGGTCTGTTCATTCTCGCTGAGCGCTGACATGCGTCGCGGAGTGTCGCCGTCCCCCGCGTACCAGTCAAAACTGTCGCCAAACGCGCTTGGCACGGGCTCCGCGAAGAGCCGCGCGTGATCCTCGCCGAGCCGGATGCGCAAAACATCTGTGATCAGAACATGATTGCGCGCCGCGGCCGCTCCCAGGGCGGTCAGACCAGACGTCGAGGTGGAAGTGAGGAAAACGTCCATGGCCCGGGTCCGCACCTACTCGAATGTTGGAAGCTGAGCGGGGGCTTCGACCACAGGAGCGGCTTCGGGTTCGGGTGCGACCTCAGGTGTCGGGTTTGCGTCTCGTGTCGGCGGCGCAGGTGCGTCGGTGGGCGCTTCGGCCATATCCGCCGCAGGCGTGGGGGCGGGGCGCATGACCTGCGGGCTGCAAGCATCGGATTGCACATTTGGGGTGGCGGCGGTGTCCGCAAGAAATTCAAGCAGATCAGAAGTGGCGAGTGCAAAGTTCAGCGTCCGTAGATTGCCACGCCGCACAAAGGTGTTCACACCAACGACTCTCCCGCACAGGTCGATCAGCGGCCCGCCCGAGTTGCCATTGGACAAAGGCGCTGAATGGACCAGAACATTTGTGTTCGGCGAGAGGGCTTGCTCGGTGGTGATCGTGCCATCCGTAACAGTGAGGTCTGGCACATTGGAAAAATCTCCCCGCTGAATCGCTTGGAACTGTGTATCGGTGGCCAGCACGTCGCCCGGAAAACCGGCGGCAATCACATTGGTCAGTTTCAATGTTGCCGCCGGAAGGTGCAGGGTGACGGCAGGCAAGCTCTGATCGGCGATTTGCAGTAAAGCAAAATCATCTCCTACCTGCTCAAGCGGTCCGGAAGACTTGAGAACTTGCGCCGGTTGCGGGCCATGGAGGTTGGCGTTGATGACGAGTATCTGGCCTTGTCCGTTGGCGGCTGTCTCGACCACATGATGATTGGTCAGGATAAGGCCCTGACCTACGACAAATCCGGTGCCAGTGCTCATGCTGTTGCCCGAAGCGACCATGACCAACACGGTCTGCTTCTCGATCAGTTGCAGAAGACTTGCGGATGCTAACTCGCCCTGAATGCCTCCGGCCTGTTGCGCAGCGGCGGAACCCGGAACGATTACGCGCTGGGGATTTGGGGGCAACAATCCATCCGGGGCAGCTTGCGACTGGTCGCCGGATGCGTCGCCCGGCGCGGGGTTCTGACCCGGCAGCAGAACTGGCGGCGGCAGCAAACCGTCGAGCGTGCGCCCGCTTGGCACAATCAGTGTGCCGTCGGCGCGACAAACGGAACCAGCAAGCGCTTGCCGAAGCGTATCAAGACGGGTCTGCAGGTCGCGGTTCACCGATTCGGCTAAGGCGGCGGCGCTATTCTCGGAAATCGCTGGCGGCGATTGATCGCGGGGAAACAGCCGGGTTCCCGGCAAGAGCAGCCACAGTAGAACGAGGATGGCGAGCCCCAGAAGCACGACAAGCGGCAACCAGGCCACCAGCGGCAGGCGACCGTTCTGCCCGTTATCGCCGGTGCGTAGCGGCGGGGCTGCAGCGGGCGGGGTTGCGCCCAAAACGGTGCCTGTGCCTTGCCCTGACGCAAGATCCGCAGGGACCGCCGCCCTATAATTGGCAGTAGCTGCCTGAGCCGCGGCTCCGGTGCCACTCGCGACCTGGAAGGCACCAGCATCGCTCATGCCTGCTGCGGCAGCCGCGGGATTGGCGAACGTCGCCGCGATTGGAGCTGCGCCCGAAGTGACACCCAGCGAAGGAGGCAAGCCCGGCGGAGTAGCCAGTGGCAGATATCGTCCTAAGGTTGCAGCGTAATGGCCTGCTAGCGCGGAGGGATCACCACCAAGGCGCGAAGGCCGCATGCCCCAGTTGATAAGCACCGGGCGACCGCCCACGACCAGAACGTCGTTGGCATCCAGTTGCCACAGGGCCGCGCCCAGAATCGGACCGGTTTGTGGATCATCGAGCAGCGGGCGCAGCGGCGCAAGCGTGTCGGACAGGTAAGTCTCCATCGCGCCCCGCGCCGAAACAGGCAGGGCCGACAGTGGGCGTGTGTTGCCCTCGAATTCGCCATACCAGGCAACGCTTGCCGGGGCCGCGTCATTTCCCCGGCTCAGCAGCGGCTCTGCAAACAGCGACGCCGCTTGCGCGCCAACCCTCGCGCGCAGAAGTCGGTGCAGTGACTCATGTTGTTCGAGGATAGGGGAATCTCCGAGCCGGACACAGTTTTCCAGCGCAATTTGCGTCTTTGTCAGAAATTGATGGGCCATCACTGCGTTCCTTGCGAGCGTTGAAAATCCACCGGAAATTCGGCGAGTGGATTGGGACCCTCGGGTTGACGCGATGTGCATTGTGCCTGGCCACCCTCATCGAGGTTGCAGGCAATCGCGCGGCGAAAAATATACGCGCCGTTTGAGCAGGGCACCGGGGCTTTATCCTCAATCTCAAGTCGGCCATCTTCGGTGAAAACGCCAGTCACACGGCCTTGACATGTGGTGCCGTCGGTGCCTTGCAGCACCTGATTGCCATTACCACCCGAGTCAAAGCACATGCGCCAGCGGTCATAGTTGGTGATCGCCCCTGACTGAATGTTGCGGGATCTATACGCGCTGTCGAGGTCCCAGCACCCTTCCAGCAGAGAGATGTCGCGCGCATTGAATGCCTCACCGTCGAGACCGTTCGTCTGCGATGGCAGCCTTAGCTCGGGCGCAAGTGGCGTCTCTGGCTGGGGCGGCGTCAGCGTGATCTCTGGCGCAAGTGGCGTCACGGGCTGGGGCGAAGGCAGTTCGGCCGGTTCGGGATCGGGCGGTTCGGGCAGCGCGGCAACGCATTGCTGCCCGCCCAATTCGCGCTCAAGAAAGCCGATGCGGCGGCGCAGGTCCAGTCGACCGACTTCCAACTCGGCCAGTCGGCCCTCGGCGGCAAGGCTTGCGTCGTCGCGACAGAACGAAATCACCGTGCCCACGATCGGCAAACGGACACCACAAGACCGCAACAGCAACATCGCGCCAATCGCCACCACTACGGCCAGACCGGTGGCAAGGAGAATAATTGCAAGTCTCACGTTCTGGGTTCAATCCGCACTAGCTTGGCCTCGAAGGATCCTCGGGGCCAAAATTCTCGCTTATTCGACAGGGGCATCAAAAGTGGGCAAGCCCGACGGCACTGGAGCGGGTGAGCGCTCGCCGGCCAGCGCGGCCCGCAACAACGCCTGGTGCTCGGCCGACTGATCGGGCCGGGAAGCCGGGGTGGCACCTTTTTCAAGCGCACTCAAAGTGCTCACCATCCATTCCTCGGCCTTGACCGGATCCGCACCCGTGCCGAAGCCCTCGCGCAAGTGATGCCCGATGATCTCGCCATAGGCGTCATCATTGACACCTACAAGGACCAGGGCCCCGGCAAGCGCCACATTCGCATCATCTTCGCGGTAGCCGACACCCAGACAGATCTTGCCGGTCAGGCGCGAGTCTTCTGCGGACTGCCCGCTTGATCGCAACATGTTCGAGACAGCCGCTTTCACCGCTGTCGGGGGGTTCTGGCCGAGTGTGCGCAACTCCGGTGCCATGTAAGTGCCGAGCCCTTCACATTGCGCAACGAATTGTGCGTCGGTCGTGCCGGAACGGCTTTCCATCTCGCGACGGCTTTCGGACAGCGCAAATTTGCGCGCCAGGCAGAACTGCTCGTCCAACACAAAGGCCGGATCACCGAGCGTGTCCAAGGTGGTGAAGCCGCCGTTGGTTGAGGTCAGGACGCTGATTTCGCTGCAAAAGGAGTCGATCGATGCGGCCTCCACCTGATCGCTGGCGGGGAAGGTTGGCAGCCCCGGCACCGGGGCTGCAGGCTGTGGCACCAGGGCTGCAGGCTGTGGCACCGGGGCTGCAGGCTGTGGTGAAGGCTGTACGGCCGGTTGGATCGTGCCGCGTTCCTCGTCACGATAGCGCCGCAACAGGCCCTGGGTGCCGAAGTTGGCAACAATCTGGGAATAGGGCGGCACCTGCGAACTGGTCTGCGCCCGTTGGTAGCTGTTCAGCAGGAATTCGCGTTCGACATCGTCGAGACCGCCGTCCACGGTGTAGCCCATGGTCGTCTGGAAATTGCTGATCGCCGTTTTTGACTTCGACCCGATCGAGCCATCGACCGTGCCGACGGGAAAATTGAAATAATTCAAGGCGGTTTGCACCTGCTTGTTTTCCTCCCGCTGCGCGGTCGACATACTTGATCGAGTGGCGCGCCTGGCGTGACTCGGCTGACTGCATCCTCCAAGAAGACACAAAAGGATTATTCCACCAACGGCTCCGGCCGCGCCATTACGCGCAGTCGCACGCGCCGCAGGAAAAGTCGCGAAAGCTGCAATCGAAGCAGCGAAAACGAAATTCTTGAAAACCATCTCGAGACACTCCCCCCGAAGTCAGTAAGCATACATGGACTATGCTTTTATTACGACGGAGCATAGAAAAAGCCTAGCAAAAACTGGCCGCTTCAGGCCGCCAAGTGGTGCTGCCGTTGGTGACGGGGGCCACCAGACTGTGTTCGCGCAGGGTATAGCCGACGGCCGACAGTGCGGTGTCGGGCACCGGTTTCAGCTTGGCTGCCGGTGGCGGTGCAATTGCTGGCGCACCACGTTGCTTCGCAGGATCGGTCATCGCGGCGCGCCTTGCATCAGATGAGGCGGCGTCAATCGAGCCATCGGCATGCTGCACCAGCCGCCCGAACTCTTTGGCTTTCTGGATCGCCCCCCGCGACAGGCCGACATGGGCCGCATACTGCCGCTCGCTCATGCCCTCCATCGCGCACTCCGATTATCATTCCAAACCATAGACTTATTCGGTTGATAAGCATCTCGGCCAGAGCGAACGTGATCTTGCACCAACGCACCCGACCCGGAGCAAACGCCATGACCCTCAAGACCAAACCGGCCCCAGAAGCCTTCCTGCTGGAGATTGCGCAGAAACATTTCCCCAGCATCGAGACGCTGGAAACCCGCAACAGCGACGGCCTCGATTTCCACGATGTCGCCGTCTGGGCGATCCGCAGCGCGCTGGAA
>Ga0100378_1005581_pt1 | contig 11518 bp, 13 predicted proteins | sample CryGeymeta201502_FD_81535 | JGI IMG/M metagenome (GOLD analysis project Ga0100378, IMG submission 81535) | Groundwater microbial communities from Crystal Geyser aquifers in Utah, USA - Crystal Geyser metaG 2015-02 | ecosystem: Environmental > Aquatic > Deep subsurface > Groundwater | place: USA...
ATCGGGAAATTTAGCTATCAGGATTTTAGGATTATAGCGATCGCTTAATCCTACCAATCTCAAGCTTCTTTACGTTCATATGCTGGGAATCAAGAGGAAAGAAGATCATGAGAGTGAAAGGGAAAGCCTCAACTTTATTGTGTCCCATTTTGGGGCTGTTATCTTGAGATTTCTTAATCTCCACATTGGCCAACTGTAAGAGTTAAACTATAATTATACTTTGGTAATACATCTTCGGAGGCTTAGACAGTTGCTACGGATCTTCACCAAGATACTCTAGACATCTCATGGCTATTTTTATGCCGATGTGTTCGACCTGATAATATATGTGTTTCAATAAACAAGTTTCTTGGGAGAAGACAGCATCCGAACGAGCATCTTTATGGCCCTTGCATAATAAATCATCTTACTACCCTCATTATTTTATAGATATTGTTATCCAAATCATGGTTGATTGCCCAGAATAAACATGACCCCCGAGGCAAAGGAAAGCCCTAGTAGGCCTAAAATGCACAAATCGTTTCCCAAAGCTCCAATAGTCCTACCTTTGGCTCCAGATTTGACGTATCCCACTCCATAGAATATTCTGAAGATGATTGAACCAAGTCCAATGACTGCAGCAGGGATTGGGAAATAGATACCTGCAATGAACAGCCAGACGAAAGTGGTGGGAGCGAACTCAAGGTAGTTGCCATGGGCTCTTTGGGCATTGTTGAACTCCACCCAAGCCTTGTAGCTGAGCTTCTGGGCGTAGAAGCCATTTCCCATGTCCGGGTATCCCCCTTTTGATATCTCTTCGTTAAAAGCATCTCTATGAAGCTGGCCGAAGTTCTACTTCATGAATTCTTAAGTGAAGTGATTGCTTCTTGCCCCTCCTGGAAAAATGAAGCCAAAGAGGAGGATCTGCAGACCCATAACAACTCCCACCAGCAGAACATATCCGTAGGTGGCAGGAAGGGACAGGGTGACAGTGACTGCTGCTGCCAGATGACCTGTGTGCATCCCAAATCCAATAATTTTTTATATGATATGGGCACCGGAAAAAGTTAAAATATCCTCTTACAAGTCGAGTTCATGAAATTGCTGTCAAATGTTAGAAATTTAATTCTATTGAGCCAATCATGAGGCTTTCCCCTGAGCGAGACTCCAACCTGAGCAGATTGAGGCTCCAAAGAGGGCCAATATCATCAGATCGTTTCCGATTGCCCCGATTCTTCTGCCTTGAGGTCCCTTGGTAGCATAGCTGTAAGCGTAGTGTAGCCTGAAGACACCTGTCAACAAGCCGACCACTGAGGCAAAGCAAGGATAGTAGACTCCTGCGATCAACAGCCAAAGGAAAGTGGAAGGAGCCATCTCCAAAAAGTTGTAGTGGGCTCTCTGAGCATTGTTGAAGTCAAACCATTCCTTATAACTCAGCTTCTGAGAGTATCTGCCATTTCCAGCGTCAGGATATCCTCCTTTTCCGATGTCCCTATCTCCAATAGCAGCCTGATGCTCTTCGAGGAAGTTTTCCTCCATGAATTTCTTGGTGAAAGCTTTTGCTCTAGCTTTACCTGGGAAGATGAATCCGATGAGGAGGAGTTCGAGTGCCAAGATGGAGGCCACGATGAGGACGTATCCGTATTACTCTGAAATGGTAACAATCATATCTAATGAATATAGTTACAACAGTATAATTCTGACTTTAATAGAGCAGATTCTCACAACATTCCTGTTGAAATCTGACCAGTCCAAGAGATTTATTTCTTTAGGGCAGTAAATAAATTGAGATAGATATATAGGCGCTTGGTTTGCCTCCATAATCACTATATCAACAGATGGAGGTACCTTTCTCACTAATAATAGTCACAAGTATACAAAAACCAGAACTGGCCCGAACGTAAAAAATAGTTGAAGGCGACCCGCAACCAACGCACCACCAAAAATATCAAAAACATCAAAACCATCGACACTCCCTGCGATCCCGAATTCAACTGTACACACCCATCCATCTAGACTGCTCCATCGATGCTCCTCCCAGTAACTGCAAACCACCCAAATATTGTGACATCACAGGTTATGAGGTACATTTCCCTTAAATTAAGACGAGATACAAAGATAGCATGTCGGGACTGTACTTTTACGACAAGACCGTCAAGAACTACATGAAGATGCTGAGCAAACCAGTCTGCGACCAGTTTTTGACTTTGAGGGGAGAGACGCCTATCGACAAGGTTGTCTGATGATTCATGAACCTATGAAGATAAATATGCTTTGGAATGAAATAATTTTGAGTGGAAAAGGGAGCAGAGGAGATTTGTTGAGATTTAGTCAACATTTTTGACGGGGATATGGGTAGTGCTGAGGACAGTATAGTACTGGCAACCAGTCACAATATCATTATAAGTCCGCGGTTTCAATCGTCGGCATAATAATATAAAGAAGAACCAAATGATAGGACTTACTCCTAAAAGTCTTCTCCTTCTCTTCCTCATAGCCGGACTGGTCCTAGCCTGTCCTCCTAACTGCAACGATTGCGATCCTGAAGGAAATGTTTGCTTCGCCTGCGGATTGGGGCACGAGCTGAGCGTTATAGGCAAGTGCGTCCCCGACAGTACCATCAAAGGCTGTACCCTTTATGGGCCAACTAATCAATGTTTCCTATGTCAGCCGACTTTCTCTCTTGACAACAATGGTCGTTGTTTGAAGAATGGGTCGCCTTGTTTGTCTTCCGATCCCGCTGATGATAATCTTTGCATCGAATGCGGCTTTGGAACAATCCTGAACAACGGAAAATGTCAAGGAACCATCAACTGCAACCAACAATAATCACCCTGCAAGTCTTGCATTGACGGCTTTAGTCTGGTGGGATCAAAATGTATGGATACCACTGGCAACTGTTAGACTCTTGGAAACGACGGAATATGCGTAACTTGCAATCAAGGGTACACCCTCAACGGTTATCGATGCGTCCGAGACAATATTAAGATATATGGCTGTTACATCTGGAACCTGAAGCAAGAATGCAAGGTCTGCAAAAGTGGTTACAATCTCTATCAAGGATATTGCCTGATCCCCAGCCAAATTCAGCAAATTATTCAGGGGGTGACTGATCTCAAAAGCATTGTTGCAAAGCATGAACTTTCTATCACCACTACCACAACAACGACAACTGTGACCACCACCGGTAGTAATACTAGTTCAGGCTTTGGAAATGATAGCTCATTCGGTGGATTCGGAGGCTCTTCAAGCAGTTCCAACGGATTTGGAGGCTTCGGAACTGATTCTGGTTTTGGAGGTTTCGGAACAACCACAACTACCACTGGCTTTGGATCAAGCTCATCTAACCCTTCAAGTTCATCCAGCTTCAGCAGTTCATCTTCCTCTTCATCCAGTAGTTCATCTTCATCCAGCAGTTCCTCAGGTTTTGGATTTGGATCAACTTCAAGCACCTCCCTCCCTGCCAACTGCCAATTCGCAGATGCATTTTCTCCTTCTCGCTGTCAAACGTGTGTCTACGGATACTATCTGTTCGATGGTGTCTGCTAGAAAGTCTCAGCATTTTGTGAAAGCTACGACCTCATCACCGGTCAATGCATAACCTGTAAATACAACCTCCAAGTCTCCAATGGTAAATGTCTGGACTCTAACTGCTTAACATCAGGTGTCGACACTTGCTCCCAATGCAAATCTTTCTTCAGGGTCAACTCAAATGGAGTATGCGAGTACAATGATGCCAACTGCCAGACAAGAGGAAACAACAGATGTACTCAGTGTGTCACAAACTACTTTGTGACAATCAACGGAATGTGCCAGGTGATGCCAGCTAACTGCGTAGCACCCAATATTGAAAATTTCCAGTGTTTGCAGTGCAAGAGTGGATATCAGGTTTCTGCTGGAGCTTGCATTGTTAGCAACAGTCAGAGTAATGGAGCCAACCCTACAACTATTCAGAGCTTGCCTGCCAACTGTTTGAGATCCAATGCCTTCACAAATGTTTGTCTTGAGTGTGTGAGTGGATACCAATTGAATAGCATGAGTACTTGTATTCTCTCTTCATCCTCATCAAGCTCAAGCTCTTCCTCATCAAGTTCATCTTCCTCGTCAGGTTCAGGAGGACCAACAGATGGCAGCGCCCGTGATCCCAACTGCCTCAAATATGAGAACAACATCTGCACAGCTTGCTCAAACCGATACTACTTCAGCTCCAACAACAGGTGCATCCCAGTCAATCCTCTTTGCAAAGATTACGTCTCTAATGGAGCATGTACTTCCTGCTATCCCGGCTACAAGATTAGCTCAGGCACTTGCATCATCAGCAACAGTCAAGATGATCCCTTCTGCAAAGCTTTCAATGGTAATGGAATATGCACTGGTTGCTATACTGGCTATTTCTTCAGTCAGACTGAAGGAAGATGCAAAAATTTCAATCCTTTGTGCAAGACCTCTAACATAGCTGATGGTACCTGTACTGCCTGCTTCCCTGGCTATAGCTTGAGCGGGGGGCAATGTGTCATCGCTTTCCAAGATCCCAATTGCCAAGCTTTTGATGAGACCAGAACCAGATGCCTGAACTGTTCTTCTCGGTTTTTCCTTGACACATCGACAGGAAAATGCAGGGGAGTAAATCCTCTGTGTAAGACGACTGACGGCAACGGAAACTGCCAATCTTGTTATCCGGGGTATGTCCTCCAAGGTGTCAGTTGCGTCATTGGATCAGCTGGAAACATCGACGTCAACTGTGCCTAATTCAAGGACGGCATCTGCAGCAAATGTTCAGAAGGGTTCTATAAAGCTACCGACGGAAGTTGCCAGCAATTTAATCCCCTCTGCAAATCTGTCAACAAAGTCTCAGGCGGATGCATTGAGTGCTATCCTGGATATATCTTGACTGGAAATACATGTGTGATCGGATCGGGCTCAACTGGCAGTGGCGATCCTAACTGCAGAAAAACAGATGCTAGTCAGAGATGTTCAGAGTGCTATAGTGGGTATTTCTTGACTCCTCAGGCCACCTGCATGAGATTAGATCCTCTCTGCAAGACCTATACTCCTACTCAGGTCGCCTGCGCTTCCTGCTACGCAGGCTATTCTCTCTACCAAGGCACTTGTATTATTCCAAGCTAGGTTCCCAACAGCAACAGTGACCCTTATTGCATTGCCGTTCAAGGCAGCACATGCGTCACTTGCGCTTCAGGATTCTACCTGGATTCAAAAGGAAAATGCACAGCCGTGAACCCTCTTTGCAAGACTAGCAACATGACCAACGGATATTGCATTGATTGCTATCCTGGATACATGCTTACGGGGACCACCTGTATTGTGGCAGCTGACGTCAACATTCCTTACTGCAACAAAGTAACTGGTCAGATCTGCTCGGAATGCATCAATGGATACTATCCCAAAAATGGTAAATGTGAATTAGTCAACGTCCTTTGTGCCACTTACTCTAACACTACTGGAGCCTGTTTCAGCTGTGTCTCAGGATATGTCTTCCAGCAAGGCACCTGTTTGTTGCCATCTATGGGCATCGATCCTTATTGCATCTGGTACGAAAGTAGCTTCTGCTCAAGGTGTGTGGAGGGTTTTGCTCTGGTCAGCTACATTTGTATCCAAGTCGACATGAATTGCATCGACTTCGACAACATAAGAAATGTGTGTCGGGAGTGCAAGAACGGCAAGAGAGCTGAGGGCTCAAGATGCATGTGATTTTGTACACTTTAATATTACAATGCTCACTATTGGAAATAGCAACAATACTATCAATGAGTAAGGTTAAAAAAGAGAAGTAATCAGAAGCATTTTTTCATATTGCAGCAGGTGGGAATCTTGAATGAATCTTCCATTACCTGACGTTTGCCAGCTAATAATTATCTCATCATTTGTCGCCTATTTTTCTTGAATATCTCCTCTTCCAGGTCAGTAAATTCCCTCATATTCTCATTGAATTTGTTTGCAAGAACCAGATTCATGCTTGGCAGTTGGTCTTTTCTCATCATTTGATCATGAATGCTCTCCTCACCTGGAATCGTCCAATCGAACTGATCAAACTCACTTCTCATGCTACCAACACGATTGATTTGAATCTTTGGCGAACTCAAGCAATCTTGCCTCTGATTATGAACATTCAAATGAGCACTTTTTCTCAATGACTCATCACACTTTTCATTGGTTTTGGGAGCTGTTGTGGGAGGCTCCCTTATACCTTGGTTTACCTTAGCCGGACTTTCATATATTTGACCACCTTACATAATATTTTAGACGTTCACTATTTATCGATGAATTGAGCCTCTGCCGGCGGGAGTTATTTTGGTAGCCTTAATAGGTGTTTCAGAAGAATTGTATTTTTTCCACAAAGACTGAGCATCATTGGGCTTATCAACAGTTTCATGGATATCTCCATTTATGCCTGGCTGACCAACCTCCACATAACTGTCTTTATAATCATTTGTGCCTTTACGCTTAGCATCAGGATTTCGCCCATCATGTGCTGTCCCCTCTTAGAATTTTATTTTAATGTCTTCAGACCATTTTTTCTCTTTCTTCAGGCCATCATTGTTGTTATGGTAATATTGAGGGACTTTAGCTGCTGAAGGATCTCTTTCAGCATTTTCCTTTCCTCGATTCTTCCAACTTAGTTCATCAGGTCCGTTGGCTAGCTAGTTCCTGATTTGTTATTTTTTGAGTTAGCTCTTGAGTTTAGATTTTTATTTTTGCTCTCTGACAGCATTTGACTCGGAGACACTGATCCCCATGTCCTTCCTTGAATAACTTTAATTTACTTTTTAAATAACCCCAAATAAAAAAATGAACAACAATTCGGTGGCGGAGGAAGGTGATGAGGTTGTATTTAGTTTTTGGGAAAAATTCATTTTTGTTAATTTGACTCGATTATATAACATCGACTTTGAAGGTCTTAAAATTCATAATACTATCAAGCTATCATCGAATTCTTTCAATTGAAAAAATTCGCATTCAGCTGGCTGTAGAGCGTCCGCGCCAGCTTCAAATATGATATTTTCTGACCTTTCTTCAACTTCTGTTGCTCCACGATTTCTAATGCGAATTCCTGCTGCATAAACCTTTTCAAGATGATTCGGAAGACCAGACTCTCTTCAGACGAAAACACTCCTTCCCTGCAAAGGCTCTGGACAAGAGATGGCCGTATGTAGCTCTGGCCAGGCCTCAGAGTTGCCTTAAACTTTTGTAGAAGAGTGGTGGGATCGACACTAACTTTTTTAGGGGCGTGCTTCTGGATGTATTGGAGGATCCTAGGATGATTGTAGAAGAAGTTTGTGAGCATTTTGAAGATATTGGAGGGAAGATTTCTGTCCTTTTTCTGGCGTTTTCTTGAGTAATCATCTTCTCGCTCCTAAATCAAATAAAATCTTACTTTTTTCTTTTTCACTTGTTCCCTTTCCTTAGACTTATTGGGAACCACGTTAGGCTGTTTGTGGCGTTTGGGGGTATCCACAACCTTTGGAACTTTTGGAACTTCAGGCATTTAATTGAGAGAAGCTAAAGTTGGTGAGCTTTTTGGTTAATTAGCTACAGGCTGAGAGATAACCGTTGTCTGATAGTTCAGCTGAGGATAGTAAAGGAAGGGGTAGTAATGGAAGAAAGGAAAGCTTTGGTGTTGAGGACTCGAATTCATATAATATAATAAAAGCCAGGAGTCAGCCTGCAGCTTTTGAAAAGCCATTCATCGCTCAAGCCCTGAAGATACTTTGAATCATGAAGGAACCGTATCCATGCTGCTTTTTCCCTTTTTTGAACGCCTTTAAACTTCCCAGCAGACCGCTCTTAAGGTATGATGAAACTCCATATCTTACTTCTCGTCAGAAACTTGCTAGCTTCCATCTGAGGCCCCAAGCGAGACTGTATTTTGATGCCTCCAACTTCCATTTTTGTCTTAGGTCGATTCTCATTCTCTTTTTTAAATTATCTCTGGGTTTTTTTCCTGAGCTAACAGTTGGTAAATTCAACATGCCTGGAAATCACAAATAAAATATCAATTGGTACCGGTTTCGGGCAGCCTTGGGGGTTATCATTTACTCCACAACATCATTTTTTAGGCAGAAGTTTAACACAATCTTTGGAACGAATAATTTCAGAAGTGATTAATGATATTTTTTATAAAAGAGCAACACAATTCCAAGCGTCAGGAAAGGACCCTCTATCCAAAAAAATCATAGTTTGGAATACCTGTCCCCCCTTGCAGGATTTATGCCCTTCAACCTTTTTTTATTTTCTCTAACTACCTTTGCAATATAGCATTAGCATATCTTCAAGATCTGGAGCTTCCTTAGAGCATACCCTCTAGATTGCTTTCTTTATTCTACATCAGCATTACTAATATAAAGGCATGAATGGGTATGGATTGAGCCAAAATGATACCAATAGCCGATCTCTATTTTTTAACATGTCTATAAAGAACTCGGCTTCGTTTATTTTGATGTCTGATTTGTAAACAGCTTGAGCTCACTAAGAGAACCAACCTTTGTTTGGGGACTGAATCTTCACCCAAGCACAGTGAGGGTTCAACCATGTATGGTTTTCCTGGCTTGAGATATAGTTCAGTCCAACAAAAGATTGTGCTTGCTACTGTAAGAGGAGTAGTTGAGGAGGGAATGACTATAAGATTTCTATTAGTTATAGATTGTTTGATAATGCTAGGAACTGCCAACAAATTATCAACTCACTCTTGAAAAAGGGTCCGATAAATTAGACATAAATACAACGAAATGGACACAGATCGACAGAGCAGATCGGGACAAATATAATTCATGTATTTTGGAAACTGGCATCAGATATTCATATTTTACTTGTATTTGAATATTGATATATATCATGACTATCTTTTTCTAATGAAAAATCAAATCAAGTAATGATATTTAATGGAAAAATTATTGATAAAGATGGGAAGTAGTAATTGATTTGGGTAAATGAGATCAATTTGGCTTAAGTTATTCATGCACTGGTCCTTTTATTAATTTCAGGGATGATCTCTGATTCACATCGAGGCCTAAGTACGAAACATTAAGGCCGAAAAAAACCAGCTTACTCCTTTAGTCGTAATATCCGAGGCAAAAGTTTTTCATTTTTGATTTGTCGAGGATTGGTGAGAATTGGTCGAATATGGCGTCAATTATTTCTCCCATGTTGAATAATTATTTTTCCATTACAATCAGATATAAGAAGCCTTAGAAATCGATTGAAACAATATTTTTCTTTGATTTTATCACTATTAATTCTTTATTGCACAAATTTTGCCCACAAAGTTGTCGAGATATTTCACTTTGCTCCCATTTTAATACTTTTTTTTATTCGGGATTTCTGAACAAGCATTATGTGCAATTATCAGGAAGAACCACCCTTGTATTATCTTTGCGAAGAAATGAAAAATGATAATTCTGTTGTTCAAGGCATATTCTGTATTTAGCATAGACTGCGACCTTGATTTATTGAACAGTCAACTTATCTGCAGGAAGTGTAATTGAAAGCTTTTGTTTTTCAACTTAAATCACCACAACCACAGGTTTGAGCTCCTTGCGGTTTGAATACAATACCATCGACAAAATGAGAAGCAAAGACATTTGTAAGAATATATTATAGTTTTCAAGAAAAAAAAGTATTATAAATACTCAGTGCCTAGATAGTAAGAGATCAACCTTGTAAACATTCTAGAATTTACTGAGGGAACAATCATTTGTTTGTTTTAGCTCTTTCCTTGTCAGTTAAGCCCATAGCGTCGTGAATCGGTGATCTGCTGATTTTGATAACTTTCTTTTAGTTGGGTTCGATTCTTGCAAAGGTACAGTTCAGACCAAAAAACTTGAGTGAAGGGATATTATCCTTTTTCTACTACCTGCCCAGCCAATATTGTTTCTGGAATCCTTGTTCAAGGGCAAACTGCTTCCAAATTTCTTCGACGACATCTTTGCACTTAAATTAGTCATTGTTTGGCATTTCAACTACATAAAGGACATCTTAGAAGTATACCTCTACCCATTCAGCTGTTTTCTGATTACTTCCTCCCATTGTAAATATAATATTTAAAATAATTCATGTCCTATAAATAGTGGCTCTGCAGAAAAAAGTATTTTCAATCATCAGAATTGATCATTCAGTACAATCAATGCTGTGCATTCAATATATATTTGATTCTGAAATTGATGAAGGATAAATCATTTTTTTTTCCCTTGCTCTTATATCCTTTGATATTCTTCAGACGCTTTTGCATTTTCAATCCGCCTGATTTCAATAGTAAAGTCAAATTATTTGCCTTGTGGTTGGAATTCCTTGATGAAATGCTCCTTGATCTACTTAATAATATTTTCATTGATCTCAGTCTCGTACTAGACTGCTTGATATTTGTAAGTAATTTTTTAAACTTTTGAACTGCAAAAAGAACGCCAAAAGGTAATTCCCATGTACTTATTATTATAACTTCCACTTATTATAATATATTCTTGAAAATATGACCCCAAAAAAAGTATTATGGTAATGCTGTGTTATATAAGAGAAAAAATCTCTTCTAAACCTTTCAGTGAATGAAGGCAAAACCACAATTTAGTTTGAATACAATTATTCAGCAAAAATCAATTATTTTGATATTAAGATCGGATTGATTTGAGATTTTATCATGGTTCACGTTTTGGCTGGGGGAAGTTCAAGTCTGCTCGAACAAACACTTTCTCCTTGCCCTAACCCTTTCCTCCTTCACTTCCAGCCTGGTTTGGCTTCAACAGTTGCCCTGGACCTTCTCTCGCCAGCCTCTGAAATTACTCGACCTCCTTGTTCCATCTCTTCTTACTCTCCAGAATCTTCTTCATCGCATCTTCAGTTCTCTCGCTGACAGCCTGCTCCTTCTTGCTGATGTCGACAACCTCGTCCGTAAACTTGAATGTTTCTGTGACAATTTGTGTCAATGCATCTTTGTGAAATTATGCTTCTTTTGCCAGTTTGAGATTGTAGTAAGAAACCCCTTGCTCGAAGACTCCAGAGACTTGTTTAAAGATCTAGACGAAATATTTCTCAAATTGAGGAGTCAAGGTATCGAATAACTTCTCAACTTTATCTTTTATCTCTCTGCGGTTTATCTTTTCAAGGTTGCTTTCGATTTTATTGTTGATCCCATGAATGACTTTTTCCAGCTTTTCCACACGCTTTTAGAGCTCGTCGAATTTAGCCATGACCTTCTTGAGCTTTATGTCAATCAGATTCTCCACAAATTTCTTTTGCATTTCCTACATAGACTTCTAACCTGCTTTGACTCTCATCGAAGAATGAACTCGAGCTCGTTCGATCTATATATCTGCTTTGGACTCTGACACTTCAAGATGGCCACTTTTCTTGGAATAGATAATGTTGTTTATTTTCTCCTCCCCGAAAACAGACTTCAGAAGCTTACTGTGATCGAGCTTGATGACCTCGACTTTCTCCTTGTTTTTGTTGAAGATATACAGAATCGAAGAGGTGGTCTCTGATATTTGTTAGATCTAGCTGTCAGATATATCAGTATTTTTCTTCTTGTCCA
>Ga0100378_1005590_pt1 | contig 11506 bp, 20 predicted proteins | sample CryGeymeta201502_FD_81535 | JGI IMG/M metagenome (GOLD analysis project Ga0100378, IMG submission 81535) | Groundwater microbial communities from Crystal Geyser aquifers in Utah, USA - Crystal Geyser metaG 2015-02 | ecosystem: Environmental > Aquatic > Deep subsurface > Groundwater | place: USA...
TATTTATGATATTTATAGTGTTATTGTTATATATTAACTCATTTAACAATACAATTAAATAATTATATAATTCATGAGCAGCAACATTACAAAATTTAAAGAAATATTAACAACAGCATTCCATTAAAATTATTTTTCTCATTGTTTGGAATAAAAATAATATACTCTTCAATTACCTACCTAATAAAATATATAACTCATAATAATTGGCAATTACTTGCTGACGAAACAAATATAATATTACACAATAAAGCTTCTGATTTACTAATGAATTACGAAAATGAAGTTCCAGAAGATATAAGAAAAATGATCCTCTTATGTTCAATTAAAGAAATACATGAACTTTATAAATCAAAAAAGGTAACAGCAAAACAAGTTTTAATATCATTTGTTTTACAAACATGCAAAATTGGAATATCTCACAACTTAATCACTGATATTAATTTAACAAAAGCTCTACTACAAGCTGAAAACGCTGATAACATAATTAAATCAAATATAAATCAAAAAGATTGGCCAGAGTTATTAGGAATTCCAATATCAATTAAAGATCATATTCATGTTGAAGGTTTTGTATCTGATTTACATCTCTTAGAGATAATATAAGTATACGAGATTCTTACTTAGTAGATTTACTAAAGAATAAAGGTGCTATGATTTTTGTAAAGTCTAATATCCCACAAGCATTACTTTCTTTAGATTCTGTTAATAATATTTATGGACAAACACTTAATCCTTGGAATAAAACAAAAACATGTGGTGGGTCATCAGGTGGGGAAGGTGGTCTAATCGCTGCTAAGTGCGTTCCGTGTGGGTTTGGCTCTGATATTTTTGGAAGTATTAGGTTTCCTTGCAGTTACTGTGGGGTATATGGATTAAAACCAACATCAGATCGAATTAGTGGAATAGGTAAAACTAGTTATTAAAGTGCTGGTAGTAGTGGCCAAATAAAATAAAGTGCAGGATGATCTAATTCATATTATGACAAATAATGATGAATTATGTCTAAGATTAACGAAAGAAATTGATAGTTTTTACAATTATTGTAATGTATATGGAAATACTATTCTAGCTAGATAAATTAAGATAATTATATGTTAGGATTTAATAATATAATTAATAAACAATCAATTAAATACATATAAACATCCATAATAATATTTTTTACCATATAAATCATTACTGAAATGTGTTAATAATATATTATTTTATTATCATATTAAATTATTTTTAATTAATTAGCAATATTATCATTATTTTATCACTATGCTTGAACGGGTTTGATCTAATAAATTATATTATAATATTACTCTAAAATGTAACGAAATCAACGAAAATACAAAACACTTTAGGTCTTGTACTAAATAATAAAATACTCTCAATCCATTAGGATCCTTACTATTTTGTACATCAACTATTGAACCAATTTTTGAAGTTGTAAATGATATATGTTCATTTCCTAATACTATTTCTAATTCTTGTCTTCCGTTTTTATCTGGTTTAGGCCAATTAACATCGTCTTCACTATATAATAATATAAATAATAAGATATTAACCTCATAATCAATGAATCTTGAATGATTCTTTTTATTTCAGCTAATACAATAGTTCCAACATATACTTCTTTTCTTATTAAAGTATCAGATTTATAATTAGAATTATTTGCATAACGAAGTCTACCATCTGGTCTAAATTCAAATTCTAAAAACTCGTGACCGAATTTTCCTTTATGTCCAACGCTAATTAATTATTATTTTATGTACTAGTATCTTACATAAAAATCTTCTAATTTATCCATTAATTATGATTTAAATGCTTTAATTAATATTTATAATATAAAATTTGAAATAAATAGCAATTTAAATATATTTTGATTAAATTACTAATTCATAAATTATATTAATTTTCTTTCTTTCATCAAATTGAACATTTCTTCACCAATCTTTGAGGGATTTTTAGTTACTCTAATTCCAACAGCTTCTAAAGCTTTAATTTTGTCCATGGCTCCTCCCTTACCACCTAAATATTATAAACTATATTATACCTGAAATAATTGCACCAGCATGTCCCATTCTTCTTCCGGGTGGGGCTGAAATTCCAGCAATAAATGATACAATAGGTTTGTTAGGTTTATTATGTTGTTTAAGCCACTCAGCTGCTTCTTCTTCGGCACTTCCTCCGATCTCACCAATCATTACAATTCCTAAAATTAAACATTATAAATATTATATACCTTTTGTTTCTGGGTCTTCAACAAATCTGCTTAAACAATCTATAAAATTAGTACCATTAAATGGATCTCCACCAATACCAACACAGGTTGTTTGTCCTAATCCAGCTCTGGTAGTTTGATCAACAGCTTCATAAGTTAAAGTTCCTGATCTTGAAACAATTCCTATAACTCCTTTTTTATGAATAAATCCTGGCATTATTCCAATTTTACACTCTTCCGATTTAATAATTCCTGGACAATTGGGACCTATAAGTCTTGACTTAGATTGAGTATTTAAAATAGATTTAACCCTAACCATATCATGTTGAGGAATTCCTTCTGTTATACATACGATAAGTTCTAATTCAGCTGCAATAGCCTCTTCAATAGCTTTAGCAGCCATTGGTGCAGGAACATAAATAACAGATGCATTGCAATTAGTAGCCTTTTTAGCATCACTTACAGTTGCAAAGACAGGTAAACCTAAATGCATTGTTCCAGCCTTTTTTGGTGAGATTCCACCTACCATTTTTGTTCCGTATTCGATTGCTTTCTCTGTATGGAAAGTACCTTGCTTTCCTGTCATACCTTGACAGATGACTTTTGTTTCTTTATTAATAAAAACGTGTGGTTTGTTAACATATGTCTTAGATTGAATAAAATATGAAGTATATGACGATGTTTTATTTAAACATTGTTTATTTAAAAAAAGTTTCTTTAATCCGAACATTTATATTTATTTTAATTTTATAACAGAGGTATATACATAAATATAATAAATTTAATATAATTATAATAAAATCATAAAAATTAATAATCATAAATATTAGAATTAAAAATTAGTAGTATTAGCTATAAAAACGATGAGTAAATATAAACTAAATTTAAAATTAATCACATAATAAGATAAATATGTTTTAAATTCTTATTCTTATCTAACTATTCTAATTAATCTAATTTTTGGTCATATTGAATCTTTCTTCAAAATTTCCTTTAACAACATCAGGAACTCTAATTTCAACTTGTAGTATGCTGTTAAACAAAAAGTCAATAACTTTTTCCTTATTTTTTTTATATTTGCTATCAACTATTTTAATGTCTTCATCTCTTTTTGTTTCTATTCTCTCAATTACATCCATATTCGAATATAGCTAATATTAAAATTGATTATAATTACCTCTGTTTCTTTTTTCATATTTACTTCTCTTCTTTGCTCGTTATAGACGTCTGACTCTTTTTTTGCGTCATATTTTGCTTTTTTAATTAAATCAAACCTTTTTATAAAAAATGTTACTTTTCTTTCTGAACAATCTCAATTTGTTCTTGAGTATACTTTTCTTCTTCAATAACTTGATCGTCTTTAGAGTATTGCATTTATATATAATGAAAAAATTAATAAAAATTAATTAATAATATAACAATATAACATAAAATCAAATAAATTATGTTTAAATAATCATATAATAAATTTAAAATTAAGAATAAGGTTTGATTGATATTTTAATTAATTTAATCTCTTTAATCGTCGCTTTCAACTAAGCTTTTGAAACAGAATGGGTTAAATTTATATCCATCAGCTTTAAAAAACTTATTCTGAAATTCAACCCTAAAATAGTAATAAATATATATATTATTATATATTACCAATGAAGCCTAAGAGTATGTAAGAAACATTCCATAAGATCCATAGCCATCAAAACACCCAATGTTATATTTGCAAAAATAAAGAATCCAAATGTTATCTAATATAATATTAATTTAATATTACTGTAATAATGCTTCCTCCTTGTATTCCTGATAAGATAAACTTTTCAAAAAATACTTTCGCTAGTTGGGCATGAGCTAATGATAGTGCCCAGAGACGAAGATACGAGGCTGTGTTTGAAATACTTCCAAGGACAAATTCAATTGTTTCAATACATTGATGAATGAATAATTCTCCGAAACTATCATGTTTATGATCATCAGCTTCATCATTATGGTGGTCATCAACTTCTTCAGCAAATTCTTGATAGTTCTCATGTACGTTTCTTTTTCTAGAATAGTATGTTATAATTGGTTTAGGTAGTAGTAAAATAGGAATGCAAATTCCACATGTTATTAAAACACCCATTTGGAATTTCTCTTGGATACCTTCTGCTCCCCATAGAGGTTTTCCATCCTACAAATAATTAATACATAAATTTAAAATTTAAATTACTGTTGATCCAAGTCTTAGGAAGATAAGCATAAGTTGGTTTATAATACTCGGAGCCATTTTTGTATCAACCCAAACAGTCAACCATTTTATTATGATCATTAAATTCATATATCCAAAGAGTAAAGACATAAAAATAATCTGTGGGATAAATTCGAAGACAAAGCCTAAGTAATCTTTATAGTAAATGTTATTCATTCCTCGTAAGACAATACCTAGTAACATTTGACTAACTCCTAATATAACAGCGAGTTTCATTTTTAAAGAGTTAAAGTAAGTAAGTTCATTTTTTGCTACATACCATTTTGGGTCAAGTCCAAAGGGATATACACAGCTTTGATTTGTTCGCACTGCTTCTAAATCTTGGTTTGTATAGCATGTTCCGAAAATGTTCAAAGGCATTGAGATAAAGTCGTTATACATCCAACCGCAGTAAAATGCAAAGAAACCCATAAGTAAAAATAAATGTCTTGCTTTATAAACTGGATTAAGAGTATTTTTTGGTTTTTTTAGTTCTTCACTATCGTAAAATAAGTAGCATGAGAACATGAAGAGTAGGAAACCATGCCCAATATCTCCGAACATGACTCCGAATAAAAATGGGAAGGTGACTATATTAAATATAGCAGGATTTACTTCTCGATATCTAGGTACACCATATGTATTTACAATTTCTTGGAAGCTTGATGTAAATTCATTTGTTTCAATGAAAGTGGGAGGTACACTCTTGTCTTCTCCTGGAATATCAATAAATTGAGCAGTATTATGTGATTCATTCCTATTTGCTAACTCAGTTAATTTATCAATAACTTCTTGATATTTGTCTGCTGGTATCCATACATCACCATCAATAACATTATCTCTCACTTTGCACTTATTAAGGTTTGCATATATCAATTTTTCCTTTTTAAAAAATAACTTATATAAGGTGTAATTCGGATGTTTAAGTTGATCATCATCCTCACCGATTTTTGTAGATATTATATCTAATATTGTATTCTGAGTTTCTTTTAATGCTTTTGACTTCTCTTCAATCTCTGCGTTTAAATCCATAATGTGTTGTTTTATCTCTTGTCTTGGTGGTATTTTAAACTGACTAGCGTTAAACAATTCGCAAATTTTAATTATTTTAGTTCTAAGATAGCCTGTCTCTCCAGATCCTTGATAGATAACAGTAAATACTTTCTTTGGTACTTTACTTTCCTTTATTAATTTTAAATTTACCTTCTCAATATTATAAAAGGAGGGAATAGCCCTTCCTCTTGACACTCTAAAGACCATTCTGTTCATCTTTACTTCATCTTCTGCTTTGATAACTCCCGCAATTAAATTTAGGGACTCGTTGCTTCCTTCTTCATCGCCTTGGATTATTCTTTCTTGCCTTTAATAATTAAATAATATGTTTATATTTATAATGTGATACTGTTAATTACTATTTATTATTTATATTATTTATTAATATTTAATATTTTATTCATGTTAAAATAATAATCCTTACGATATATCAACTGACTCAAAGTTGAATAACCTATTAGATTGATCAAAGACATATTTTTTATCTAATAGTTCCTCCATTTCATTTGTTAGCTTTTCTTTAAAGTCTAGATGCCCTTTTAATACTTTTTCGTCTTCGTTAATTTCATTTTCAATAGTATCGAAGTAATTTCCTCTTACTTTCTTTTCTTGCTCTTCAAGATGAGTGACAAATCTATCGTAACTACCATATTTATATGGTTCGAAATCATTACTTATTGTTATTAATTCAAAGGTCCTTTTAAGATTATACAAATTATAAATAAGAATTGTACTTTATTTTTTTCTCGACTTCATCGCATCGTTGAATAACTCCTTGATAACTTTTTTTAGCTTCGTAATTGTCTTTGTTTAAATCTGAAAATTCTATTGCGTCTTGCATTTTTCCTAATTCGTTCATAATATTATAGCTATTATCCTTTGGAATACGAATTCTTTTATGAATCATCAGTTCTGATCTAAATATTCCCATATTTATAAATAATATTTTAATTTATTTTAAATTTTATTATAATAGTAGTAATAAATGTTATTAATATTACAGTAAATTAGGTTAATTATTTTGATCTAATACTTAATCTCTTATTAAATTTTTAATTTATAATTTTTGGGGATTGGGGATTGGGGATTGGGGATTGGGCCCAATCCCCAATCCCCAATCCCCAATCCCCAATTTTTAACACTGATTACAACAATTTTAATATTAAAGTACTAAAATAAATTAACTATCATATTATCAGTTAAAATAATTTAAAATTATTAAATTTATATTAATGTAATATTTAACTAAAACATTAATAATCATCTTTTAAACATTAGAATAATTAGTAGTTAAGCCATCTACAACTCTTACATCAGTAGATATCTCTTGATTTCCATTATTTGTTTTTAGAGTAGCTTCAATAAAAGAAATTAATCTCTCAGACTCTGCTGATAAATGCATTCCTGAAAAAAGTTCTAAGGCTCCAAGAGCAGGTAATATAATCATAAAGATATATAGCCCAATGACTTCAGGATTCAATCCGTTAATCGTTCCATGACTATATAAACCAAACATTAACATAAATGCACAAACAACACCACCTATAATGCCTATTATTCCAATTACCTTTAAAATTATTCCAGTTATCTTCTTAGCTAACATTTGGAACAAATTCAACGATCAGCTTAATACCAGGAAAAGCAATTAAAGGAAAAAATTTCATAATACACAAGACAAGATATACAATACTAGAAAAGTAAAATATCACCATATTGAATATTTGGAAGCATGTTCTTTTATTTTGTACAAAGATGGTTGTATTGTTTCCATTGTTTGTAATGTTTGGTGAAATTGAGTCTCCAGAATATTTATTTATATTATTCGTATTTTCCTCAGCCAAATGAAAGTGATTTGGAGATGGAGTAGTCTGTTTATTTTGGTTTCTGTTATACATATATATTTATTTATTTATTGATATAATAATTATGAATTTAACTATTTATATGTCAACTAATATAATATAATCTCCAAAATTCTAAATATATATTTAATTATTGTATTCTATATAATAATAAATAATAATTGGGTTTAATATTTTATTACTACATACTAAATATATTATTCAAGTAAATATTTTAAGATAAAAATTAAATACCAACATAAAATTCGTTTAGTAGCAATATTAGAAGAATTAATATTGTATAAATATATAAAAATATTAAGTTCTTTTTAATAAATATTTAATATTATAATAACTTTATAATTTACCATTTTTTCTAATTCATAATTAAAAAAATGTTTACACGAGTAAACCGAATGCTTAAAAATAAAGAAGAAAACGAAAATCAACCAAGCAAAGAAGCTATTAAATTAAGAAAATTAGCAGAAACAACTTCGTTTTATACATTTTCGTTGTATCCATATACATTTTGGGTACCTGCTTTTATTATTTTCTTTATCGGAGCCTTTTTCTTGTATTTTATTATGGTTAAGTTACGTAAAGAAGAGTAAGTAAAAATAATTATGATATTTATAGGCGTACATATATAATGGTTATATTTGATATTGTATTATTTTGGATATCTGGTTTGGTATTATATGCAGGAAAGATTGAGTATCTTGATATTGATAAAAAAGTACAGTAAACATATTTTAAATAATACATAATATAATAAGTAGAAAGGAGTTATCAAACTGACTAAAATAAATATTTTCTTTTCAAAAAAGCAACAAATATATAAAATAGATAATATAGTCGATATTGAAATGGTAAAACTTGGTTTAGTTTCAAATACAACTGACACATCAAGATTTTATATACGAATAACATTTGAGGATAAATCAACAATTAAATTTGGAGAGACTATATCGGTAAGAAGTATTGTCTCAAAGGTAAATATTCTTGATATAACACTTATATGATTATATGATTATATCATTTATATAGTTTCAAAAGAGTTTGGCAATATTAAAAGGCCTTATAGTCCCTGATGTGAATCTTTCATTTTTAACTGATGAGACAACCAGTGAAGTAAATTATTCAAAATTGGAAAACGAAGAACCAGAAGAAGATGATGATCATAACAAAAACAACAATCGTAATGAAAATCGCAGTGGAAACTGCAGTGAAAATAGTTCGCATGATCGTAATGATAAAAGCAGACTTATTATAAATTAATATACAAATACATACATAAAACTTATACTTATTTATAAATATTAATAAATTACTAAACCTATCAACCAAATTAATTAAAATTGATTGATTAAATTTTTATATTAAATTTATATGATTATGATTATTTAACTAACTTATATTCAAAATTCAATATTGAATACTAATTTATTTTAATTAAATTAAGAAAATATAACAAATTAAATAAGAATGTCAGTGGTATCAGGTCATAAAAGATCACTAAGTGGTTATACTAATTCGACCCAACAACGAATGAATAATAATCTTAATCCTAGTAGTAGTAATAGTTTAAACAAAAGTTCAATTCAAAATAATAAAAGTAAAATAACTCCTGTTCCTGATTATAACAAAAAGTTTGTTTCGAATAATCAATTGGTTAATTCGTCATCATCGAAAAAAACTCCAAATCAATTAATCAAACCAAAATCACCTCAAATCTTTAAGAAAATAACAAATAAACCAATGACAAATAGCACAGTTTTATCATCTAAAACTAAAAAAATTGAAGTAAATATGGATGATAATCAAACTAGCTTCCTTAAAAAAGCAAACGTTAACCCAGTAAGAACTGCACAGCCTCAAAATAAATACGGACAATCAAATAATATAAATAGATTAAAGAAGTTTAGTGAAATGATTTTAAATGAAAAGAAAGACGAAGACTTAAAAAATAAGTCATTTAATTTTACGCCTAATGATAATAAAGATAACAGTTATGTGGCAAGTAAAACAAAATTAAGCAAAAGATTGACTGTAACAGGAAATGATGCATCTATTGATTTATCTATAAATAAACCAGGTAAAGAATTCCTTAATCGTTCCGTGGACATTCCATCTAACGTAAATAAAACTTCAACGTAAGATAAATATAATTACTTAATTTAATTATTTAATTAAACTATATTAGTTCTAAAAGTCCTCTACCAATCAAAAATAATATTTTAGTTGCAAGTTCAGATAGAATTAATAAAAATAAAAGTTTTTCTCCAAATCCTTTTGTATCAAGTTATAATAATAAAAAGGAGTTATCAATTAGAAAACCAAAAACTAGTGGTAATAATGTCATTGGTTTAACTCCACCAAAAACAGCAAGTATATCATCTAATAAATTAACTTCTTCTTCGATTAATAAGACTAATTATTCAAATATTAGTACTAAACCTTATACATTTGATAAAAATATTAACGTTAGAGAAATTAATACTTCACCATTTGTTAAAGTATTATATTTATTATAAAATTTTAGAAACCTTCTGATAAGAAAAATACTTCGAATAAAGATAATAATCCATTAAAAAATTACATTAATGCAAAGTTAGGAAGTAATTCAACAAATACAAATATCACAAGTAATTCAAATACTAATACTACTAACACTAATAATACAACGAATATTATTAATATTACTAATAATGTAATAGTTAAAAGAGAAAATTCGAATAATTCTCATTCAACAGGAATAGTAAATAAAGGAGTAATAGAAAATGATAGTGTAATTACAATTATTTAACAATTTAGAAGAAAAATAACAATGTAAATACAACATCAAATAAATTACTTTCCCCAACAATGAAATTAATCAAAGAAATGTGTCATTTATCAAGAGTAGGATATTCTGGAGAAGGAGTAAAGAAGGTAAACCAAGATATCTATTTTGTTCATGAAGGCTTTAACGATAATCCTAATCATTTATATTTAGGTGTTTGGTAATTTTTAAACTTAATACATACTACATAATACAGCATATATAAATTAACTAATTTACTAACTAATTTAGTGACGGCCATGGTTCCTTAGGACATCTTGCGTCAGGCTATCTAAAAGTTAATCTTCCATTAAATATGGACAGAGATTTCAAAAAGTATGTAAATCAAGGTGTACCAGTTAAAAAGATTATAGAAGATGTGTTTATTGAAACTTGTCATAAACTTAACCATGAATCAAATGTAGATACTAAATTCAGTGGTTCGACATGTGTCACTGTGTTTTATACACCTCAGAAATTAATGTGTGCAAATGTAGGAGATTCAAGGGCTATTGTAGGTAGATTAGAAAATGGAGTTTGGACTCATCATGCATTGAGTAGAGATCAAAAACCATGCGACAAAGATGAAATGAAACGTATTATCGAATGTGGTGGCAGAGTAGAACCAATGAAAGGTAAACTAAGTTTAACAACTAAACTCAAGATATAATAACCTTTATAAATAACATAACTTAACATTTAATATAATATCTAATATTAATAGATGAGGACGGCACCTTTATGGGTCCAGAAAGAGTATGGCTTAAAAATATCGACGTCCCGGGACTAGCCATGAGCAGATCTTTCGGAGATCAAGTCGCAGCTTCAGTTGGAGTAATAGCAGTTCCAGGTAAATAAACTTAAATTAATTAATTACTAATATATTATAGAAATTACTGAATATTCTTTTACAAAAGACGATTGCTTTATTGTAATGGCAAGCGATGGAATTTGGGAGTTTTTAGAAAGTCAAGAGGTAATTAGATAACTAAGTGATCATTTATCTAATAAAATAATATAAACTAACTTAATATCTTAATTATTTAGGTTACTGAAACTATAGGAAAGTATTATACTTCAGGCAAAGATGCCAGTAGTGCCGCTGAATTTCTAATTAAGGAATCTACTAGAATATGGTTAAAGGAAGAAGAAGTAATCGATGATATTACAATATTGATTGCCTACTTAAATTAATTGATATTATAGATAATAAATACTTAATTAATAATATATAAAATTATGATTATGATTATGATTTTATATTAAATTAATATATTTAAGGTATTGGTGATCTTTTCTATTTTGGGGATTGGGGATTGGGGATTGGGGATTGGGCCCAATCCCCAATCCCCAATCCCCAA
>Ga0100378_1005594_pt1 | contig 11502 bp, 13 predicted proteins | sample CryGeymeta201502_FD_81535 | JGI IMG/M metagenome (GOLD analysis project Ga0100378, IMG submission 81535) | Groundwater microbial communities from Crystal Geyser aquifers in Utah, USA - Crystal Geyser metaG 2015-02 | ecosystem: Environmental > Aquatic > Deep subsurface > Groundwater | place: USA...
CAAGCGTCATCGCCTGTATGAACAGATCCCTTTATCACAAACACTGTGACGATGAAGATAAGAGTGGATAAATTATCGATCTCCTCATTCAAAGAGATAATCATCCTGCCTTCACAAAGTACCTTTCGTTTCATTCAGATATACTGAAGTAGTTGTGGAGTCAGATCATAGAGAGTTTATGAATATGACATTCAAAGGAAAAATGCTTACCCGTGAGTTCTCTGAACTCTTAGAATATTACAAATATCGGTTTTTTGTCCCAATGTTTAGCAAATCTAAATCAACGGATACAGCCTTGGCTTATTATTATGACAAGCTAAAGAACTATTACAACGGGATCAAAAGAAAGCTAAATATTACTGTCCAACAGTCGTCTGTGAGCTCGTCTTCCGGTCATTTCAGTTAATCTGACACAAATTTTAGTACCAAGTAGGAGATTCTCAAGGACCTCAAAAAATAGCTGGAACAAGAAGAAAAAAAAAATAAGAAAAAGAAGAAAAAAAGCAGCATTGTTCAATATAAAACTTAATCAAAAGCCCTCGAAGAAATGATTTGCTATATGAAATTAAATCCAAAATTTTAGGAAGTGAAGACCTTAAAAACAGAGGATTGCTTTGAATAGGGGAGCATTTTCATGGACAACATCCAAAACAAAGATATTTTCAAGGAAGAAAATATACTCTCATCAGCTAGAACGGCTATTAAAACCAAAATATTCAAAAAAATTATCGAAGGAGCACTTACGAAAAGATAAACACCAACATATGCTGCTGAGAAGCCAAGATAAAGACCTGCCTCTCGATCTAAATCAATAAAAGTCAACTTCAAAGGAAGTAAAGATTATTAAATGCACAGGAAGGAATAAAAATAACCACTTCCAAAGCCAAATGAATCAAATGTGAAACAATATAATTCTTTGAAAGTACTGCCAAAGAGAAACATATCGTTGGGAAAAATTAATCAAAATAAGCACTACTCTTCACCTTATGAAAAGAAAAGCTCTTCAACAGATAAGAAAAAAGTTGTGACTACTTTTTTGACTCGGGCAGGCCGGAGTGGTAGTACAGATAACTAGAAATTTACTACTATTGCCTATCCAACAAAGAAGAAAGAAATAGTTATTAGCACAAACTTCATCAAATTTCAGAATACTATACCTTTTAAGTCTACCCCAAACAGTCCTTCGAGTCGCAGACTATCTCGACCCTAGATTAAAATTGTGAAAAATGACAATATTCTCACAATTCGAAAAAAGAAGCTAGAGGCTATGAAATAAAAAATGGCCAAGAAATGATTGTTTGAGTTGCTGATCAAATCATTCGTTGTTCTTGCTTGCTCTTCCTTTGGATAGTTTTTGAAGGTTTACAGGTAAATCCAATCTGAGTGCAAGTCACCTTCTTCTTATTCTTGTACTTCTAAGTTACTTCTGCTGAAACTTTCCGCCACTTTTTACAAGAATCACATTCAATGAATGATGGCTTATCGACTGTAAAATAGCGATTATACTTAGGGACAAAAACCTTTTTCTTTCCTTTGTTTATAGGCTTTTCCTTGATTTTCTGAACTTCCTTTTCGATTTCTTACGAATTTGCCTCCAAGAATAGTCGATTAGGAAGATCTTCTTTTGAGACTCTTTCTTCGATTTTTTTTGAAATTGTTGAAAACGAGTTGAATCCCTTAGTTTGTTATAATAAGGAGCTTGATAAGGTCATATTTTACTTTTCTTCAGATTTTCGAGCATTTATTCATGACAGAGCTCGACTCCAATCTTGAGGGGACATTTGCATCCTTTGAACTTGCTGTACCTCTCAAGCCAGTCGATAGTTCCATAATTTACAGCTTCAGCAATGTTGAATCCCATATTGAAACCACTGTGATATGCCTATGCGAAAGCCAAGCTGATTTCTCCTTCGTTTTGATACATTTTCGATATCTTCAAAAAGGGGTATTTTTATTTGAGCTTATAAGGGTTCACAAACATTTGCTTGTGTCTCATGAAGTTCGGGCACGAGAAGGATTCTTGTTTGAACAAATCGGCCAAAATTTCTTAGAATCTTTTACGGTGCTGAGGGTGAATAGCATACCACATTTTAGGCTTACCCTCGTGAAGAAGATTTATTGCGGAAAGATCAAGATCTTCAATGTGCCAGTTAAAAAAGGTCCTCCAAGCACCAACAAAGAGGAAAGAAGTGTTAAGTCCATGTATTTTTTCAGTGACAACATCCGAGAAAAAGGATTGAAGGTTGGAAAAATCCCACTAGCCTGCGTCTTTGTCCATCAATGACAGTTAGACATTCGCGCCATAAAGCTCATTGTTAAGAGTATTTAGATGTTGCCAAAACTTGCTAGTGAGATTGATACGTATTATTCGATAGCTGATTGCGATGTATGCTTGCTTATTTCATTTTATTTCTTGAAGGCAATTTTTTTGTACTATTCGAGAGTCATTTCAGGGTGCCGTTGGTTTTTACAGCTAAAATAAAAGCTGTTATTTTGTCCATATAGGGTCTGGTACTCCGGCTTGTTGATTTTCAAGTTTTTAAGAATCTGGTTGTATTTCTTGCTTCGAGAATTCCATTATTTGGGAGGAACAATCTATAATGTATGATAGACATACCTTCACCATGCCGTACATCCCTCGATGCTCTTGCTCTACTTTCGCAACGTATTCGTTGAAATTTTTGAACTATTCATAGGTGGGATGGAGGATAGGACAAAGCTCAATTGTGTTCATGATACTGTTAACAATATGATATTTATTCAAGTTAAAAGCTGGCACAAGTACTCAAGATACAGAATATAAATCAAGGTTTGAAACTCGGCCTGAGAGAGTATTTTCGAGAATGCCGAGCAATAAAAGGTTGAGACATTATATCTCTTAGTGTTATACGACGGGTTTCATTCATTTCCACCATTCCTCTGACCATGTGCACAAAGGCAGGAGGATAGTATTGACCTATGAAATTCAATGCTTCAAGCAAAATGTTTTCGTTGAAGCGAATGTAGGACTATTTGTAGTATAATTTAGAATATCGACCTGTCATTAGTTCTAAGCATGTCATACCCAGCGCAAAAACCTCGTCAGATTCCTCTATCGGAGGGCTTTCTCTGACAAATCCATGTCTTATTTTTTACATTTGAGACGGACTGATGAAGCCATCTTAACCTTCCAGGACCTTTTCATATGCTGATATCCCTCTTTTTATAAAAATGTTATCAAGCAGCTTCCATTCACCCTTGCAGTTGCAGATACATTTGGCTTGAATGTCACCATGCCTGTATCTTTTACTGAATAGAAAGATTAGACCGTTGCCAACTCCGAAGATAATTCTTTAGATTTACTCTAAGGGAAAGGGTTTTTGTCTGAAGGCCTAACTGAGCAAATATTCATAAGGTTCGTACTCAATAATGAATTATTGGTTATTTTCGCAAAATACATTTGAAGAGTTGTTCCCAACGAGCATGCGAGATACTGTACAGAGGTAGGGACTTTTGAAGTTAGAGCGTTAGTGAACAATCTCTTTCAAAGTTTACAACTCTTCAGGGGTGATTTTTACATTTATTCGCAGAATGTCAGATTTATTTTCAATGTAGTGTCTCCCTTCTGAGGATTACTCTACTCCCATTAATAACTATAATTATATGAAATATCACAGTAAAATTATAATACAGCTAATGTCATCCGAGTCTTGAGGATTCACTCTGCGGGCCTCTTCTACTAACTCCAATGCCAAACCATCTCTGTTCTGAAGCTCTTATTTCAACTTCTTGCGGATCACAAATGAAATTTCACTATCTTTCATGAAATCAAAGAGACCATCAGAACCTAGGATAATAAAGTCTATCTAGTATGTCAAACGAATGTTCTTTATTTCAGGCTCGGATATTAAGCCATACTTTCGAGCTGCTTTGTCACCAAATGCTCTCGAAAGAGCTAAACCAGGTCCCCAACTATTCTTTCCAGGAGCCCAAATTCTATTAGGACCAGAATATTTATCCTTTCCAATTTCGATGGGATGAATGACGCCACCACAGCTTTCGATCCTCGCCTTTTCATTTGGGTAATCAGGTTTGTGTAGAACTGAAAGTTCTGATGTAGTAATTCCATGGCCCATGATAGCCTTGGAATCCCCAACACTTATTGTAAAAATACTATTTTCGAAGATGATAATTCCTAGAAATGTACATCCTGAGAAAGAAACATCTATTCCTGATATATCAAGTTCAAGCTAAGTCTTTTTGAGGGCTGTTCGGATATGATGAGTATCTATTTTTTTCTAGTTGTAAGCATCGAGTAAAAATTCTAAATGAACAAAGATATACTGTGGGCTGTTTGAGAGACAAACTCAGATATTTGTTTTCCATTGGTTCCATGTCCATCACAGATAATATAAATACCCTCGGAAAAAGCGAGAGAATCTTGATTAAAATGATGTTTCTCACCTTTTATGGTCGCTGCATACGATTAAATTTTGGCATTACTGTGCTCATTTTCCTTGTCGACCAATATCTTTTGCCGATGCTTCAGAGTCTTAATGACCTTGCTGAAAGACTGTTTGATCCATTTTTCCTTTCTGTGCAGCTATTTTTTATTTTTACTGCGATCTTTGCTGATAGTATTGCGAATTATTGCTTTTATGTTCTATTTTTCCTTTGGCTTGAGCATACTTTTACTATCAGAAAATCTTAGGGTCGAACGATCTCGTATTGAAGAAGTCAAATCTCTGAACACCTTCTTGCGCTCCATGCTGCCTTGTTTTAGCAGATCATCAAGGAGATTCGTTGGAACTCTTTTCGATTTAAGATTGCCTGATATGGAATATCGAATGTCAGTGCTATTTCTTTCCTCTAAGTCGTCTTCAGTTTTGAAACGTATCCATTTGATATTAGACTCTGACATATCTTTGCTTTTATTTTCTCTATATCTGACTTTAAATCGTGATGCTGGCATCATTTTACCTTCTTTCATTTGCTTCTAAATTATAGAATAAAATTGCTTCTAATATTATTAGAAATGTGAAGTCCTGCTACTCTGGCATTAAATGTTCTCCCCTTTCAGATAGGGAAGTTATATAATTAAAAGTGTTCAAATGATTAAGTTATCCATTCTGGTCAATAAATATTATTTTTAAACAAAGAATGAGGCCAGCTTATCGTAGTCGAAAGGTAGTTCTCTAGTCTATGAAACCTTAACAAGCAAAGCTCCCATTAGATCAAAAGAATCGGATTAGTGGCCGCAACGTCAATACCCCATCAAGATTCCCGCCTAATCGGATTATCTTGAGGAATGCTAGAGCTGCCTAATAAAGCAATAATCCACATATCAAGGCTCATACTAATCATGGTACCGGACAATAAAGGCCTGGGTCACATTCTGAGAATGGAGATGATCCGATATACGATGATACTGAACATATAACTTCCAGGGCTGATGGTCTTTAGTCAATGACACCAGAAGAGTTTTTGGAAGCAAGAGATAGAAGAACCATAATGAGATATGGTTTTGTTGACAAAAGATTCTAAATTTAGAAAGAGAGAACCAAATTAAGTGAATGGTTAGGATAAATGCACTTCAGAGTAGTTTCAACTTCATTCAACCTTTACCTTTCTAATGCTCTTACTTTTGAAGAAGTTAAAGTTCATTGCTGTGAAAATTTACTGCTCAACATTCTCAACTTTCTGGAAAATTTGACTAAGAAAAATATCAATCCTCATCAAAGTGGCAGTTTGGGAAGTACAGGAAACTTGAGATCACGGATTCAAATATAGGCATTGGGGCATTTGGAACTCACTGACTTGCTCAAATAAATCAACTCTACATTAATTAAGAATCTTTCTTATATGCAGATCAAATATCCAGTCACCAAAGATAGCAAGCCTAACAAAGCTCTCCAGTCGATGATCTTCAAGATCAATAACCTGGGAAACGATGAGCATGACATGGTCATGAAAAGCAATGTTAATTTCAAACTCAAAAAGGAAGGCAACTATACCCCGGAAATCATGAAATTTTTGAATTATTTGATTGTCAGACAATCAGAGCTAAGCCATGTGAAGGGCCGTGCTAACAAATAATTAACCTACTTTGAATTCTTTTACGAAACGATGGAAGCCCTCTTTACTTCTGTATATAAGCCCTAAAGTGAAAAGAGATAAGCAAATAATAAAAGAGAAGATGAATAAGCTGTCCACATGTTTGCAAACATAATGAGTAGTCATCAAATCCAATAAGACGACTAGATTTACTCAAAAGAATAAAAGGAGTATAAAGAAAAGGTCATGAAATACACCCACTATAAAATTGGAAAAAAAATCAATTCAAATACTGAACTTTATTCGGACAAGTAAATTTAAACCGAAATATTCGATGTGAGAAACTCATCGATATTACGACTTCTGACTAAATGGACCGAATAACTATAAAAAAAGATCGTTCAATGTGAATAACAAATTCTCAAAAGGCCCTTCAGGTTCAAAAAGAATACACCTTATTAATATTCTAAGCTCAATGCCACTCAAAAGAATGACCTATATCAATAAACTCGAAGAAAAATAAAAGATGTGAAAGCATATATGGATGAGCTCAAAGAAAATTATAACTAAATCGAATCCATGATCAGTAGTCATCTTGAACAGTCATAATAAATGAGAAACATTCCTCGAAAGTAATATAAAGTTGGATACTTCTGCTCTAAAATTCAAGTGGCTGCCAGTTCAACTCTATTGGAGTATCTCAACAAAATGATTCATCTGCTATTGTTGATTCCTGAGTAGTTGAAAAAAACACATGATCACGACGAATAATACCTTGACAATCTTGACATCAATCTCATCACATTTAAAATTTCTGATCTGTTCAGATGTAAAATAAAATCGAGAGAGGCTTAAATTATTAGAATTTTCAGAGAAATCAAGCAAATCAGTGAAAAGGGATAACCGTTCAAGATCGTCAGGATCAAGGATCGACTCAACCTGGGTACAAGAGATATTTTAATCAATATTCTCTTCATGAATACCTTTTTGTGTGAAATCCAGCTTGCAGTTGAGGAGTATGTTGATGAGAAGCAGGTGACATACGATAGTTTCAGCCATTTTCTTTATGAACTTCATAGATCAAGACTTGGTCCTATTATGGAGTCTGCCTGTACTTGGGCTCAATTCGATCAACGTTCAAAAATTTTTAGATTTTTGACTGTTGATAGAATCAATGAATAAGCACATCGATATGTTGCCCATAACTGTCCTCGCGAATATGTAGTGAGTAACAGATATCCTTTCGTATGCTCAATTTGTGAAAGATTTTATTCTTCTCAGGAAGGATTGCTACATCACAAACGTTGCAATCTATGCAAAACCTACTTCGAATGCTCAAACTGCATTTATGCCAAAATGGACGATATGGAAATTGCTAGATTAGTCTATCTTCCCTAAAAGCTTAACATGTTCATTAATTAGTTTAAATTGTGGAGGTATGACGGTGAAAACTTTCAAATGCCGAAATTTGGAATTCTGACTTCAAGAAAGATGAAGAAACCTTCCCTGCATTTTTTCCAAACGATTATTTTTAGATATGATGCCTATGTGATACAAATTTTAGAAGGGGAAAAGAAAGAAGATGACATAAAAATTGACATTATAGAAAAAATCGTTGGCAATACGATCAAAGGTTGGCAACAGTTGTCAGAAAAATACATTATCTACGAATGGAAATAAAAAAGAAATTTCAACAAAAGTATTACACCACAAGATATGCTTCGAGCTATGTAGGCCGAGAGAAAAAAGAGATAAGAATAAAACAATAAGAGAAAGCAATAAAAGTAAAAAAGAAGACAGGAACTTGAACTCAAAAGGAAAGACAAAGACGACGAATAAGATGACAAATAAAAGGAAAAGGAAAAAGAGAACGAGAAAGAGAAGTTAAAATAAAAAGATAAGAAAAAAAAGAAACATAGAGATGATGAAGATTCTGATTCTTAAGCAGATAGTTTGCGCAAAGGCTATGAAAATGCATTAAATTAGCATGGCAAAGATAAGAAAAAAGAGGTATATCATGAAACCATTTGCCAGAGAAACAACTGGACCAAAGTAAGGGTCATTGAGAGATAAATCGACTCTACTCGTCATATATTTGTGCTTGGAATATTTCTCAAGGAGGCAGTGATCCGAAACAAACTCAAGTAAATGAACAACATGAATATTCTTCACAGAATCAGTTTTGAAAAGATAGAAGTTCTTTTTGTGGAAGACGAATATATCCAAAATGAACTCAATGAAACTAACCACATGACAGAAGCTGAAAAAAATGACCTTAAGGAAACTCTTGAAAGGGTCAGCTAGGTGTATCTTGACAATAACTTTATCAAAAACATATAATTCCTGAGCCACATGTCAACTCTAAAAGTTGCCCACCTGAGCCATAACAATATCGAAGATCTCCAACCCTTGCAACACAACAAAAATATAACCGAGTTGGTGATGGAGAACAACAATATTGAAAGCCTTGAAGGTCTTCAAAATAAGCCCGAAATTTTATAAATCAACTTTAGTAACCTTGTAGACTATCATAGATCGAAATAAGCTTTGTTAGCTAAAGTTTTTCTCAGAAGTTGAAGGCGATTCATTCAAAAAACTAAAGTATCTTTACCTTAGTGGCAATGAGATCGAGTCCTTAGAAGGTCTGGAAAAATTAGCAAATTTGATAAAACTTGACCTATGTAAGTCCTTTTCTATTTAGCTTTCAATTAAATCAAAAAATTAACTCCAATCACAACTTTGACTCATTTATAATAACTCGATTTGTCAGAAAACAAAATAATGAGCATCAAAAATATCAGTCAGTTTAGCAATCTACGAAAATTAAGCTTATGTACATCGATTAAGATTCAGCTGAAAATAAAATCAAGAATATTCCCAGGGCAATCAGTGAGCTGATCTATCTCAACTTTTTGGATTTATCAGCCAATAAAATAATTAGAATCATCAACCTGAACACTGGTGCCTTATCCAAAAATATTCGTGTTCTCAATCTAAGTAAATCAACATTAATCAAGGTGACAATCAGATTCAAAAAATGGAGGGTTTGGACGGTATGGAGCGTCTTCAAGTGTTAAAACTAAGTAGCTTTTATGTTAATATAGGTCACAACGTGATCAGATAAGTGGACAACTATTTGGATCTCAGTAGTCTTGTATATTTTGATATCAGTCACAACTGCCTCACCTAACTTGACATGAAGGATGCTATCAGATATATGCCAGAATTAAGATAAGTATACCTGAGTATGTTATTTCCTATAAAGACTCTAACCCTTTGGTCAACAACGAAAGCAACAGAGCAGTTCTTTCTGATCTTGGAAATCATCTTAAGGTTTTGAAATATATTCTGAAAGATTACGATGAAGAATTCAGTGACAATGAACCTCAAACCTTGAGAAAATTCTCAATGGTGCCTGGAGAATAACCCCGAAGATTGAATATGCGTGAAAGAAAGATGTCGGTAGAATGATAAAATGATCAGATATAGATAGATTCTTCTAAAAAATCGCAACCTAGGATAGTTGAATTCTATTCAAAACTTTATTTGCTCTTTGCTTAAGCTCTCTTTTTGTCTGCAACTCTTGTCATAATACTGTGGCAGCTCTTGCTCCTGTTTTTGTTTCTCTCGAATAAATTTGTGCTCAAGATATAATGTTTCTCAATGTTTTCTTTTAAAAGCAAGATGTAATCGATGACCTCTTCCTTATTAACAGCCTCTTCCTTCATTATTTTGATTCCTACTTCGATTTTCTCAATATTCTGATCGACATTTTTGATAGCCTTCTCTGTCATTTTGAGCTTAGTTTGCTCTTTCTGATATTACCCCTTGATGCTATTTATTTCCCTTATCATCAATTCATACTGTAAATTTTATTTCCATGAAATCTGTTTCAATATTTTGACATATTCATGCATTTTACTCTTCAAAACCAAATTGCTGTTCGCCTATTTAATTTCAGTTGAACTATTTACAAGTCTGTTTTTGATCATTAGTGCCACAGTTTCAACCTATTCTCTGAGCCCCAAATATTTATCAAGAGTCGCCTTTTTGAGAGAGCAGAGAACTTTATTCGGAGGAAGAGTTAGAGCCTGGGTATAAATGTGATATCCATTTGTCTCTAGTAGTTGGATATCTTTCTCTAACTTATGTATCCTTTTGTTAACATTTTATTTGAAGTCTTCATACCCTTTCATTATCTTCTTGAATGCTTGATTCTCTGCATTTTTGTCTGCTTGTCTGAATACAACAGTACTTTTATACAACTCTTGATCTGCATCCAAGTCTTCTGAAATAGAAAGAAATATCTATTCGATACTTCCTAAGTTTTATATAAATGTGTTCTGGATGTCGATTTAGTTTCTTTACTCTTCGCTATGTTCAGTCTTGTAGTTGATCATTCTTTTGAGAGTTCCGACAATTCGATCAAAAGCTTCAAAAGACTCTTGATGGATACTTCGAAGGCTTGCGATTTATTCTTCAAGAAGTTTTTCCTTGATGTTTCTTTGAGGAGCAGAAGTTTTTCCACCATTTTTGTTCAAAAGATTCATATTCTATAGAATTTCTATTTATTAACTATTCAAACTTGAATATCGAGTCGTATCAACTGACTTGACAGTACTCATCAATCATCGAAAATTTATCTCATCTCTGTGATCTCTGCTTTATCTTTCATGGTCTCATCTTCTAAGATTCGGATTAAAATTTATCGACCCAGAGCGAATCTTTCTACGTATTTCTTGAGCTTGAATCTTAGATCATCATTTTCCTCTTCGAGTCTTTTGATTTATTTGCTTCTTTATATATCAACAGATGACTATTCATGCTGGCTTTATTCAATATCTTGTTTGATGTCATAGCGAGGTCCAACACCTCTCAGCTTTTCATTTTATTCTTTCAACGCCTGATTTTACAATTCTATTTCTGTCATTTTATAGAGCTTTGAATTGATATGCTCCAGTTTAGTGTATATAGTTTCCGCGATCTAGTGCTTATTGACAAAGACCTGTGATCTTCTAATCGGGGTCATTACAACATGTGGCTTCTCCACAATTACTACTCTCTGACCTGATGAAGGGGAAGGGCTAAGCCTTTCTTTACTGGGCTAAATTACAACCCTTTGAACTGGAGGAGGAGAATAGTTCATGTTTCCTTTGCTGGGAGAAATTCTGAACTGTATTCTTTGAGGACTTTGCTGTTGCATCATATAAAAATTATTTTAATGATAACAAAGATAAAATTATGATCATTACTCTTTGCCTGGGCTTCGCGAAAGAAAAAATGCTTATCGGAATTAATCCGAAAATCATTACTTTGAGGAGTTTTTTAAAAATTCTTGGAATTCTGTCCCGTAAAATTGGAGGACTGACTTTAAATAGTTTGTCTCGAGCTCATACAATTGTTGAGTGCTGTTTTCGTGTTGGTTGGGATCGCCAGATTATTACAATTAAATTAAATCACCTTTAAATG
>Ga0100378_1005596_pt1 | contig 11500 bp, 9 predicted proteins | sample CryGeymeta201502_FD_81535 | JGI IMG/M metagenome (GOLD analysis project Ga0100378, IMG submission 81535) | Groundwater microbial communities from Crystal Geyser aquifers in Utah, USA - Crystal Geyser metaG 2015-02 | ecosystem: Environmental > Aquatic > Deep subsurface > Groundwater | place: USA...
GCGTGTAAATCCTCATGATGTGACCTCTGACTATCCAAATTCCGCCGCTCGCGCCGACCGTCACATGTAGCGCAGATTCTTGATCTGCCGGGCATGAGTTGATTTTGCAGCGCCGCAAGAGCTCAGGGCCCCGCTTTCCACGCAAATCCCCATATCTCGACAACGTAGCCTGAGCAAAATTCTTCCCGATGTACTCGATCACGATGAGAGTTTCGGGGGTTGTTGTCCTGTCGACCACGAAGCGGTAATTCTCGCCGGGGAATACTGGCGGGAGCAATTCAGCGTCACCACGCTTATCACTTCCGAACGGGCGCAAGTTTCTGTCGACGGCATAAAACCTGCCGCGATAATCCAAGATTGACCAATAATCGATATAGGTACAGTTACCGTAATAGTCGAACAATATAGTGTCCCCCGTGAAGTCGTTTTCGAGCTCGCTCGGTAACCATCTATCGTACCTGCTGGCGTATTCGTGATAAATTCGAAAACGCCCGTCTCTGACAGATTGATATAATGCACCCTTTTTGTATCGCAAATCGTAAATTACGTCTCTGCGACGATGGATTGGGAGCTTTTCGACGCAAACTTTCATCGAGAGATGCGTTGGTAGGACTATTGAGTTTGGAACTTCTATGTCAGACATATTTGACTCTTCGTCTTAATAGTTATAAATAATAGTATTTTTTTCAATTTGAGGGGGGAGACTAGCGTACTATCGATAAAACGATTTCTCTTCTTGTGGATCTGAATTAACAAAATTTCTTCGGAGATAAATTTTCTTTACTATGTAGACCGCTAATTGAATATTAAAATTTTAATATTCAAATGTAATCATCGCTCGATTTGAGAGAGTTCGATATCACGTTCTTTTCATGTCATTTACTTTTTCTTTTTCTTCCAGAAATTTTCGTTCTCACAGACTCCTGTTGAAATCGGCAAGTGGAGACGAGATAGAATTAAATGTTCACCCTTTAATTCTTTCCCATCGCTCCCCTTTCTTCGACAAAGTAGTCTTTCCCTTTGAAGATGAACTTTTCAGCTTCAACTCCGGAGATGAGAAGTCTACTCTGTCTTTTCCTAGCACTCCACGCGAAAAGAAACCAACAGGACCCCAGCCAGAAGAAAGAGAGGGAAAAATAATTCTAACCGTCCCCGACGTCTGGGCCACGGCCGACGTCATCAACTCTTTCTACGGGGAGAACACTAACACCGGATCGCTCCCCAAGTGGCTGCGAGAGATAAAATTAGCCCAAGCCAAAGACTTTCTCCTGATCGAGAAGATGAATATAGAAGTCTTCTTGCAAGAAATTCCCAAGACCGCTCTTGACTTCGACAAATACCTGTCCTTGGCTCTGGACGAAAATAACCCCCTGGTGGCGGAAAACAAAGAATCCTTCCTGGAGAAGTTTTCGCAGAAGGTGGGAGATATTTCTACCTATTTTGGGGCGGATCTTTTCCAGGTCATAAAAACAATCGAAGAGAAGAAAGTTTTCTCCCCCGCCCTGGTGAAGAATCTGGTCGGCGGCATCGCTTTCGAAGACGTAGCGCACTTCGAAAGTTTGGTAGGGATACTGGAGTTGTGCCCGAAAGAAGAAGCTGGCTTGTTGAAGGATATTTGGGAAGATCTCGATTTTGCTATCGGCGGAAAATATCAAGAAGTGAGACAAGACCGCAGACTCAGATACGAAAAACTGGGATTTAGCAAAAGTAAGTACGAAAGCCCGACGAACATAGTAGGTATGTTTTCCGATAGAGTACTCTCTTTCGCCCTAAGACAAGAATCGCCGGCTATAATTCACGGAGCTTCAGTTTCGGCTAGCTGTTTTGCTCTCCACCAGGATAAAATAATATTAGGAACGGTTTCTGGAATTCTTTCTTGCGACCAAAAGGGGAAAGAAGTTTTAATCCACCGAACTTCAAACGAAAATATTCGCTCCTGCAAAATAAACAAAGATATTATCTACTTGATCAAACCAAATAGCGTTCTGGCTTTCGACCTCAAGAAAGGGATTAAAATAGAAGAAAAAGCATTTACAGGTAACTGTTGTCGAGATGTGGATGATAAAGGCTGTCTTTACTCTATAGTAAACAACACAATTATCAAACAAAAAATCAGTTCTCCAGTTATTAAAGATTTTACACTAACTTATCACTCCTACTGTTATGACAAAAATCTAAAAGCCAGTAACGGTGGTAAGTTTCTAGTTATTTATTCTAATCGGACTATTTATTTGATTAACACTTTTACTTATGCGAGAAAAAGTGCTTCCAAAGATCTAGACCCTGGTAAGATTTTCTTTAGTTGTTGCGAAAAATACCTTGTAGTAACATCTAATTTCAGAACCTATATTTATAGAACGGATCTCAGTGACCTAACCGTATACAAAGAACAATCAGGAGTAGCTATCGCTAGCGCTGGCAAGAGAAAATTACTAGCCGTACTAGAAGAGAGAAAAATATCCATTTGGGATTTCGAGGGCGTCTGCTTGTTTAAATTCGACGTTTCTTTCGGAGTCAAAGCTAAATTGCAGGGGGTCTTTTCAGACGACGGTTCACTCTTGGCCGTTTCTTCAGAGGATAAGTTGACTAATGTTTACCATATTTCGACGGGAGAGTTGCTTTTCAGCAAAGAAATCAATTTGAAAGATATCAAATTCTACTAAATTGTGGGTCGTAAAGAGAACATATCAGTTTCGACAGTAGGTTTAGATTTTATTTCTATTGAAAATAGAAAATTCAAGTGAGTTGTGGAAATCCATATCCCGAACGTCGGTTCATCGTTCTCTAAAAGAAATCGCTTTCAGGTAACCTTCTCCTCCAGGGCGGTAATATACATGACGCAAGAATTGGAGAATACTGAAAAAAATAACTTGCCGGTATTTTTTCAACAAATTGCGCTTCATACTCTTGTTTTCTCCCTCGCGCTTCATCTTGCGGACCCTCAATAAGGATGAAATCAACTCCGGGGTCCACTTTTCCCCGACTATGAGTCCGTAAGAGAGTAAGGGTTGGAAGATTTTTACACGGGTAGCGAAGCAGGAAATATAAATATGGTTTACCGGCACCTTTGCGGCGTCGGCGCCGTGTTCCAACAGGAGGTTGACTATTTCTATTTTATTGCATTTTGCGGCCAGGTAAAGAGCGCGGTCGTTCATAGCGTGGACATCAGCTCCAAATTCTAGCAAGAGACGGACGATTTCTACACATCTCAAGGAAGCATTAATGAGAGCCTGGTCGTTTTCGGCGTGTAAATCCGCTCCCGATTCCAGAAAAAATTTAACAACTTGGGCGCTGTTATTAGCGCAGGCGTTCCTAAGCGCTTGCTCGTTCTCCGCGTGTATATCAGACCCGTGTTCCACCAAAAGTTTCAGCAGTTCCAAAGACCCAGATATCGCCGCCCAACGCAAAGCCTGATGATTGTGAGAATCTACGCGACAGCCCTCTCGCAGTAAAATTTCAACTATCTTCGTATGGCCATTTCTCGCCGCCCAACAAAGCCCTAAGTCACGGACAGCTCGCGGGTTTGCCCCTCTATCCAGCAAGAATTGAAGTATCTCTGCTCGACCACTTTCTGCGGCTTTGCGTAAAGCTTGGTCATCTCTGCAGTTTACGTCGGCTCCGTTCTCCACCAAAAAACGAACGATTTTTAAATGACCATATTTGACCGCTAAAGTAAGGGGTAATTCTTCAGCTTCTTCGACATGATCTTTTACTAAGATTTTGACTACACTTAAGTGGTTATTTTCTATGGCTTTCTCGAGTGCCATTCTGTGAATATTTCTATTTTTTCCTACTCGTCTCAGATAAAATAGAACTCCCCTCAGATTTCCTTCTTCCGCCACCCGTAGTAATTTATAGTCGCAGTCGTAGTCCATGACTTTCAGAATATAATCTTATTATATTTTTTCAATTAGTAATCTACCGCTCGATGGAAAGCGGCGCTTCCAGGGCGATAGTAAAAACGGAACGTCAGTATCTGAACGAGGCCGAAGATGCCGCGGAGACTTTTCGTTAAAAATTTTGACTTCTTTTTTAGATTCTTTCCCCCTCGCCTGACGCCCGGAGTTCTCAAATACTGAGAAGTCAGCAGCGGGGACGAAATATCCTCAGTTTTGGCTCCGAAAGAAAGAAGAAGTTTCATCATCTCGACGTCTCGAATTTTCGCAGCATGCCGCAAAGCTTCGTTGTCTTTAGCTTGCACATTTATTCTTTGTTCTAAAGTTGATTTTTCCTGCTGTTGATCTGGGCAGGAAAAATCACCCGCTGCCCACTTTTCTAAAGTTGATTTTTCCTGCTGTTGATCTGAGCAGGAAAAATCACCCGCTGCCCACTTTTCTAAAGTTGATTTTTCCTGCTGTTGATCTGGGCAGGAAAAATCACCCGCTGCCCAGCGTAACAAAAATCTGGCCATCTCCAGATGGCCTTGCTTCACGGCCACCCGCAGCATCAAGTTATCTTCGAATTGCAAGTCGAGGTCAGGTTGATATTTTAACAAAAGTTGAAGTAATTCTAGGTAACACTTGGCGGCAATGTCGGTGAGTACACCCCGGTTTTTTACAAATATTCGAACCCCTCTTTCGAGTAGGAGTCTCACAACTTCCACTTGATTGTTTTTGGCTGCCAAGTTGATCGCCGAGCCCCTACGGTTGTATATTGTATGTATATCAGCTCCGTGTTCTATCAAGAGCTCGACTACTTTGATGTGGCCGTTGGCAGCAGCTGATCGGACTGCTTGGTCCGATTTGGCATGTATATTAGCTCCGTTCCGCAGCAAAAATTCGACTACTGGCAAGTAGCCTTTTCTGGCCGCCATTCGCAGGTTTATTTCTTTGCTAGCGTGTAAATCCTCTACATGGAGGGTCACTCTCGCCAAGTGCTCTTCGCATGTGAGGTCGATAAGCTCTTGGTAAGACATTTTACTTGACAGGGGGGGTATTATTTTTCAATTTGAGAAAGATAATCACATTTGTCGACTCAAACCTTCAGCGAAGATTTGGCTCATTCTATCGAAGCTCTAACATGGGTTAGATTTAGGAGAATATGCACCAGGACGCGGTGTCTTCCGTCCACTATACGGTATTCACCGGTAAAGGTTTGTGTAAGAGTGACGGGGGGAACTTTTCGCAAAGACAACTTCGTTAGTTTCAATAACGATTTCATTCTAGAAGAATTAGGGACACCATAAACTTCCCAGTCTATCATGGTTTCTTCGCACTTCCATCCACACTTTTCAGCGGCGTATCTGGCGAATGGTCTAGCAACCATGATATTTTCAAGGGAAACGCGTTTAATTCCATCTGCTCTGTTTAGATTGTTAAGTTCTTTCACCCCTTCTTTCCTGTAATGTTTTTTGCGGCGATTACTGGCGTTAGAACGGAGGACGTGTCGATGAATTTGCTTCATTGATGAATTAAAAAGAAAAATGAATTATTTTTCCATCAATTTGTCAATTTGTCAATTTGCATCCCTCGAAGTGTTTTCTTCGATTTCAACACAAAATAGAACTAAGTTCTATTTTGCAACAAAGCTGTTTTCACAACAGACACTTGATACTACTCAGAATCTGAATCGACAGGACGAGAAACGCCACTCTGTTGAAGAGCGGCTTCTTTGACTACTTTGTATCCCATTTCCATCCCACTGTAGAACGGCTCGTCGGCGGGAGGGTATTTTTTCTCCCGCAAGAAGGAGAGAAATTGTTCCTCCAGAGTTTCGCTTTCAAGACCCTCTCTAACTTTCACCAGGCGGCTTTCCAGGGCTTTTTCCAGCTCGGCCACCTTTTCCCTCATCCGGCTGAGCTCCGCCGTGTGGAGGACGGCCATGCAGACGGAAGACTTGAACCAATCGAAGGTCCCGGGTTGGTAGGAAGCCGCTAGTTCGCGCAGCATCTCTTCCTGCTGTCTTATTTTCTCTTCCCTCTCCGTCTTGATTTTTCCTCTTTTCGCTTCCTCCATCCTCTCTGCCATCTCTCTGCCGTGCGGGTCTTCGGAAACGTTGATAACCTCTCTCTGGGGGTTGAAGGAGAGGAGGGCGGGCTGGGAGCAGGTGGCGGCTACTACTCCCCGGTACTTGGTAGCCATGACTACGGCTTTGGCTTTTTCTTCCGCCTCCGCCCAGCTGGAATAGCCTCCCAGCGGGACGATGGCCACCAAAGGGTCGTTTCTCGGGTCGAAGTGTTCGCCCGGGCCGCTTGCCGCGTCTTCGTTCAGCAGGTAAGCGAAGACCGCGAAAGGCTGGGGAGTCTGCACTCTGGCTAAACTTTGGAAGCTGTCTCCGTTGGGCTCCCTAACCTGCGTTTCTGCCGGAGTTTGACGTAGATCGCTCCCCTCCATTTTCCACCGGAGCCGGGGCGATTCTTCTTTCAATATCTTGCGGCGAAACTTTCCAAGATAATCTTCCCAAACCAAATGACTTTGAAGATAGTCGTGGCAATGGGCGGGGCCCAGCGCGAGGGAAAGAGAGTCCTTCGCCCCAGCAGACTCCCTCCCCTGAAGAAAGTCGAAGATTTCCTGTTGATGACTCGAGCCGGGCGGATAAACGTCGAACTCGTCTTCTGGGAGAAGAAGGAAGTGGCGGAGACGGAGCCCCTGTACCTGCCCCTCCTCCAGAAATACGCCAGCCTGTGCACCCTGATCACCGACCCGACTGTCGATACTATATTTTCTCTGGTTACCGAAATCTCCCGGGGAGTCCCCGTCTGCTTCGCAGACTTGGGAGGAATTTTCGAGACGAAATCCGGCACCCAGAACAGCTTCGAGATGCTCGCCACGATGGGCCTGCCCCCCAACCAAGAAAATGTCACCTTCTACGACTACTCGGTGGAGCGCCCCCTCGAACTGGAAAAATGCCTAGAGTACTACGACGCCCAAGCCGACCAGCTGTTCCGCCCCCTTTACGACTTGGGGACCGGCGATACTGTCCCTTCCATCTTCCCCCTGAAGGACACTCTCTATGTCCATAAGACCATGCGGGCTATCTTGAACGCGGCGGAGGCGATTTCCGGGGGCAGGAGAGACTATTTCGCCTCCCGAGCCGAAGCGGTGGTCATCACGGCGGGGAGACTCGACGCCAAAGCCTTCGTCTTGGCCTTCATGGAGAGAAATAATCTCGACAGCGTCGAAGCCTGGGACCGGGAAATCTTATCCCTGTCCAAGAAGCGCCCCTTGTAAAGCAAGTAATCAAAATATTTAATTCAAACTAAAAGTTTAAATTGTAAAAATTTCATCATCAGCTTTTTCCTGCAGATTGAAATATGTACTCAAGAGTAGATGAGGCCGAAAACAAGACAGAAGAAGATATCTTTTTGGATAATTTTTTCTCCTACCTAAGGAACGAACCCTTGACCTTACCAAAACAGAGTGATGTTTTTCCGGCCCAAATCGAGGGCCGGAAAAACACACCGACTCTTGACGACAAAACACAAATGTATCTTTACATTTACAATTTTGTAGCAGATTTGTACTGGAAAATAGAAAATTCCACCTTAGACTTCACAGAATCTCTAGATCTTTTTTTCAGCGATGAAGAAGAATCGGCTGAGAAAGAAAGGTGGAGAAATTTAGAAACTTCAATACGTCAAAAATTCTCTCCGAGCCTAGATTTTTTGGACGAAGAACAAATCCGTCTCATGCTCTTGTTTTTACACAATTGGTCAGAAAAACAAACTAAAATGTATGGAAAAAATCCTGATAAATCTTTTCTTCCTTACACGAATTTATATGGAGGAAAGAAATACTACTACCCGAAGATAAAAGGACAAGTAAACAGCGTTCCTCACTTTTACCCTTACCGCACAAAACCTTTCTGTCCTGAAGTTCCTTTTTTCATTTCCGAAAGCGAAATTCCTTACGTCGAAGTAAATGGGAAAAGAATCGGACCCGAACAGTTGAAAAATCCATATTTTTGCAACTCGCAATTGCCAGAACACTTGAGAACAGAAAAATTCGCCCTCACTCCTCTCCAAACGTCCGACCTTCCTTTGCGTAAAAAAATTACTTCTTACTGTTCTCGTCGGGAGTCATCGTCCCCTCGTTGCGAAAAGTACTACGATCCAATAGAGATAGGAGAACTTTCTCGTTTTCCAGAAGGAGGAGAAAGTTTGACATTTTCAATAGTGCCCGAAGTAGTGATAGGAGAAAACGATAAGTTTAAAAAAGAAGTCAGGACGTTAACCGATTTGTACTTAAACTCTGTTCTATTTTCTATTTTTAAAAAATATATCAAATATTTTCTAGTAAAAGAGAAACTAGTAGGAATATACGGATATACAGACGACGGAGAAGAGTTGTTGGGTGTAGACGTATATAAAGAGATGGATGTCTATGTATTTTTCGACGGAGAAGAAAAATACAAAATCGATATACCTAACGAGATTAAAATATTTAATATAGAAGAACAGGAACAAAAGATCTTCTTTCTGGATATATCTTATTACGTCAAAGGTAGGAAAATAGGACATGCTTTATCTCTCTTGATAGATAAAGAACTAAAAACATTCGAGTTTTTTGACCCCCACGGCTTCGGAAGATATGATGATAAAATGTACGATATTTGTATCAAGATAGGGAAAAAACTACTCCCTGACTATTCTCCTTCTACGGCAGATTTTTGCCCCGCTATAGGCCTGCAAAAATCTGAAGCAGAAACCAATGATGTTTTTTGTTCTCTGTGGAATCTTTTCTACGCGGAAAATTACGCCAGAGCTAGGCGACGGATACCAGCCCAAGTCTTTCGTCAGACCTCCTTTCACCGTCTTTTACTCGACGAGCTGAGAAAAAACGGCCCCGGATACACTTTCTTAGTTATAATTTCTTACTTGTGCTACAAATTTCATCTTATAGCCAAGACTTTTCCAGACGTTCGAGTCGTCGCCGATTTGGAGGAGAAAATGAAAAAAAATCCACTTTATACTTCTTACGTTCAGACTCTTTCGTTTTTTGTCTAAATTGACGGGGTAAAATTCCGTGCTTCCTATAAAGAAGAGGCCTAGAACTAGAAGAAATGAAAGTGCATATTCTCGGCCACCCTTGCGTTCCAGCCGACAGAAAGTTGACAGCCGACGCTTTTAATCAACTAGCTTTTCGCTTGGCCGACATTTTGCCCCTCCAGGGGGTTCCTGTCGTCCTCTACGGGAGCGAACACGGCAGTTACGAAGAAAACAGATTGAGGACCAATTCCGAGACAGAAACCGCTCCCCGGGCGGAGTCCGTTTTCGTCGAGACGTTGAAAATCGAAGACTTCTTTCCTGTAGTCGGGTTGATGGAAAAGTTGGGAGGATATATGGGCTTCAACAGCGGAGAGTACCTCTCTCCCAGCCAAGATTCGTCAATACAGGCGCAACAAAATCTCCTTCGCCGACTTTCCCTGGAACACTTGCTGGTCAAAGTTCCTCCCCGAGTCGAGCCTGGAGATGTTCTCCTGACTTTGTGGGAAAACGGCAATTATTACAGGACTCTTTTCGACATAGTTTGGCAGAAAGGCGGGAAAGTGGTCCAAGGTTACACAATGGGATCTTTTAACAACTCCTCCCTTCCCTTTCGCTACTCTCTCTTTTGCAGCCGGGCGATGTTGGACAGCGCGGAAAAAAATTACCAGTCTCGAAATCCCCGAGGCGAATTGACCCAAGACGAAAAAAATCTTTGGCGAATTCTGCCTCCCTTCTTTCCGGAGAGAGGCGGAGAAGGGAAAATTCTTTCCGATGAAAGCGGAACCGAAAATAACTTTTCTGCGCCCCAAGCGAGTTGCGAATCTGCACCCGAACCCGCTTGTGGATCTGGACCCCAACCAAGTTGCGAATCTGCACCCGAACCCGCCCCTGCTTTTTACCTCGGGCGTATCCAAGAAGAAAAAGGCGCGTGGGAATTTTACCGAATCGCTTACTATAATAGAGGTCGCCAGTTTTGGATGGCGGGGCAAGGGGAAGCTTGGATAGACGGGCGTATAGCTACCGAGGTTGATTTCCCCTTGAGAGGAAGAGGTTCTCTGGCGATTTCCAGGTGCAATAAACCTCCGCTTTGGATAAGCTTAGCTGACGTGCCAAATTTAACTTACTACGGCTTCGTCGGCCCGGAGACGAGGCGGAGCCTCTTGTCGAGAGCCGGAGCTCTGATCCAACTTTCGCAGTACGACGAGCCTTACGGGTGGAATGTGGCCGAGGCCCACCTATGTGGCTTGCCAACTATCACGACGAAAAGAGGAGCTTTCCTCGAGACTGTGGAGGAGGGCCTCGACGGCTTTTATCTCCCTCCAGATACCAACTGCGACGATGTACCCCAAGTTGTCGAGTCCCTTCTCTTGAAGGCGAGCCAATTACCCCGGCGAGAAATTAGAGACAAGGCCGAGAGAACATACAAGACCGAAAATCTCTTGAAAAAGCTAAAAAAGTATCTGGAAAAAATATCAGAAAGACCTTCTACCGAAGATTATTTAATTTTCAGGTAAACTCACACTTTTGTTTGTAAAACAAAAACTTTTACCTTACGCTAGTAGCTTCATCATCTTGCGGTGTTTTTTCAGATCCTTCCATTTTTTGCTGTCCCGGAGACCTGAATCGCTTCCGTAAGGGTCTACTTCTTTTTTCCTCCCTCTATGATCCCCCTTATCCGAATCTTCCTTTACTTTCCTCCTCTTGACCCCCCTTTTCTCCTCCTTCCGGGCCAAGGAGGTCGAGAAGTGGGCCAAGAAAGGAACGTATTCCGGAAGGTCGATTTCGAAGTAACTGGCTACTCTCTTCAAAACGAGCACGTGGGTGATGCACCAAACAACTTCTTTAGAATTGTAGTGACCCATCCCTCTCATTTCTTTTATATGCTCTTTGCACCTTTCTTTGAATTCTCCCCAACTTTCGTAAATAGGAATCTCCACCTCCTTCGTCGAAGGCGAAACGGAAGGATTTTTTTGCTCCCGGCTGCTGAAATGCCTGGAGAGAGCAGGGTCGATGATGACGCGGGGAGGCTTCCCCCCTTCTAAGCTCGGCCACATTGCTTTCAGAGTTTCTCTGGCCCTAAGAAAGGGACTACAATAAATTATAGAAGGGTATCCGTATTTTTTGACTAAGCGACTCGCTTTGCTCCGGCACTGCTCACGACAGCTCGAAACTAGATGGTGGTCGTGAGCGTAGGAAGGATCCGGGTTTTCGTCATCCCCGTGACGACAGTAAATGATCATTTATCCTTAGAGTTTTTTACCGCACGCGAAGAACTCTACCTCTAACTCTAGCCTTTGTCAGCCGACCCAGATAAAAGCCACCCGCGATCCTTTCACTCTACCCCGACAGAGTACTCCTCCTGTAACGTTCAACTTGGGGAATTGAATTTAAATTAAAACGCCTGCCCCGACAACAATGTCCTACCAAGTCCCCCAGATCCCAAAACTACCTTTTGTCAACCAAAGCACTGGCTCTGAGGCAGGCAAGACTCCAATTCAATCTCTTCCTAAACCTACAATTCCCGCCGCCGGCCGAGCCGTTACCCCGACCCTCCCCGCCGGCCGAGCCCTTCCC
>Ga0100378_1005599_pt1 | contig 11493 bp, 12 predicted proteins | sample CryGeymeta201502_FD_81535 | JGI IMG/M metagenome (GOLD analysis project Ga0100378, IMG submission 81535) | Groundwater microbial communities from Crystal Geyser aquifers in Utah, USA - Crystal Geyser metaG 2015-02 | ecosystem: Environmental > Aquatic > Deep subsurface > Groundwater | place: USA...
ATCACTGGTTCTTGCACTCAGGCTTTTCCTCAGTCTTAGCGGCTTCCTTTTTGTCCTTGCCCTTCGATTTGCTCTTGCTCTTGCTCTTTGATCCTTTTGCTTTTTTGGTCTTCTTGTTGCCTCTATCTTCATCATCCTCATCATCATCCTCATCTTCTTCGTCTTCCCCTCCGAAGTCTGCGTCTCCTTCATGCTCAACACCTAAGTAGTATTCCAAAGAGTATGGCTGCATCTCGTCAACAATGACTCCAGCAATTTCATAGTCATTTTCTAATTATTCTCTGAGTTTCATTTATTCTTCGCTGGCTTCCAGAGGGTTAGGGTTGGCATTAGTGAGATCAATAGATCTGAAGAAGTTGAAGAAAGATTTAGCCTTGACTTGTCTGGTGACAACTCTTTGCTGGCCTGTTTTTTTGTTCTTCTGTTTCTTCTTGATCTCTTTCATAGTGAGATTTTTGCTGATCCACTCGATCTCAGTGGCCTCAGTCTTGACGGGGGAGGCATCCTTGAGCTCAAACTTGATGGTAAGTTATTTATTCTTGATAACTTCGTTCTAATCGAAACTGAAGATGATGGTAAAGTTATCTGAGTTCTCCTCATCATCAATGTGGATCTTGTTGAGAAACTTCAGCAGTTGCTCATCATCCTTGCCCATGTTTTCCTTGATCATGGGAGCATTATTCATGCATTTCAGCCAGTACCCATCAATCTTGTGGGCAGTGAGGTTTTCGGGAATTTTCTTGACTTCTTCCTCATTAAGGTATTTTTCAACATCCTTGAGTTCTTCTTGCTTGATATTTCTTTTTCCACCGACAAGCTCAGAAACCTGAATCAAAACAAAAATACATTTTCGAGAATAGGAGCGTCAAGTCTAAGATATTTCTTTTCGATTTCTCGTGTAGCTTTTTCCATTTCTTCTTCAATACGCTTGATTTATCTGTATCGTTTGTAGATGGCGATAGCTTTGACCTTCTCAGGAAGGGGGAGCTCCTTGATACTCTTTTCAACTTCTTCAAGAGTAATGTGGCCGGATTTCTGAGTAATGGATGCCTTACCAAAAAGTCAAGCATTTCAACAATTAATATCTTATATAAAAAGACTAATACTCTCCAGCATAAGTTGACCTCTTTAAACAGCCTTAAATTTCATGGAAAATATTTTATGAGTTAAACAGCACAAATGAATTCTGATGAGATGTCAGAAAGACCCAGAAAGAGATTGACGTAAATAAGTATTTCTTTTATATGTCATAATCAATGTTTTTGGGCCTTAGATTTCATAAATTATTTAGCACCTTAATTGATTCGATGAAGAACACAACACGTCGAGACAAACTGATTTCCCTCTAACAACGGGCCAGAAGCATTTGGGATAGATACCAATATTTCACCAGTGAACCCAACGAACAGCCTAAATATTTTGAAACATTCCCCTACCCATACATGAACGGCACTCTCCATCTGGGCCACGCTTTCTCCATGACTAAATGTGACTTCAATGCTTGGTACAAAAGAATCGCCGGCTTCAACGTACTTTTCCCATTTGGATTCCACTGCACAGGTACTCATTAAATCATTCAGGTATGCCCATCTCTGCTGCTGCAAAAAAACTGGCTTTTGAACTGGAAAGCTACGGAAATCCTCCTCAGCTACCTCCTCTGCCTGAGGACAGTGATATTAAGTATCAATACAACCTGATGAAACAACTGGAACTCCCTGAAGAAATAATTCCCAACTTCACTGACCCAGCATTCTGGACAAAGTATTTCCCTCCAAGAGGTCGGGAAAGCATCAAGAGATTTGGAGTGCATGTCGATCATAGCCGATCTTTTATCACCACCGAAATCAATCCTTACTACGACTCATTCATTCGTTGGCAATTTACTCTGCTGAAAGAAAAAGGATTTATCAAATTCGGCAAAAGACCCTCAATCTATTCTCCTAAAGACAAGCAGATGTGTGCTGATCATGATAGATCTGAGGGAGAGGGAGTTACTCCTGAATAATACACCCTGATTAAAATCAGAATCACAGAGCTGAATGCAAGGCTAAAACAAACCATGGAGGGAAAGAATGTTTTCCTGGTTGCTGCTACTCTCCGCCCTGAAACTATGTATGGACAAACCAGCTGTTTTGTCTTACCTACTGGAGATTATGTTGCTGTTGAGATGAAAAACGATGAGATATTCATTTGCAGTTAAAGATCAGCATTGAATATGGCTTTTCAGGAGTACACAAAGGAAAACGAGAAAATAAATGTGATTGACAAAATCAAGGGAACTGATTTGATGGGTCTGCCACTGAGCGCTCCTCACGCTGTTCATAAAATTGTATATACTCTGCCAATGATGACTATTTCCATGAAAAAAGGAACAGGTGTTGTGACTTGTGTTCCTAGTGATTCTCCTGATGATTGGATGGCTACTCAAGATCTGAGAAATAAAAAAGCCCTGAGAGAGAAATTCGGAATAACTGAAGAAATGGTTGCTCCTGATCCTGTCCCTCTGATTAAGACAAGCCATGGTGAACTAACTGCAGTCACCCTCTGCTAGAAGATGAAAATCAAGAGTCAAAATGATAAGGAACTGCTGGCTCAAGCAAAAGAAGAAGCATACAAGAAGGGATTCCATGAAGGTGTTATGCTCATCGGCAATTTTGCCGGATCTAAGGTCACTGATGCCAAAAATCTGGTTAAAAAAGAAATGCTGGACAAAGGAGAAGCTCTTGTCTATCATGAACCTAATGGACATGTTGTCTCTCGATCTGGAGATGTATGTGTTGTCAAGCCTTGTGACCAATGGTACATCAACTATGCTGACGAAGACTGGAAAAAAAGGGTTCTGAATCATGTTGAGAATAACTTCAAGTGCAATAACTAAACTCTGCACAATGAACTGGTCTACACAATCAACTGGCTTAAAGAGTGGGGATGCTCTCGATCATTTGGTCTGGGAACCAAACTGCCTTTTGATGAGCAATACCTAATCGAATCTCTGTCGGATAGTACCATCTACTTTGCCTTCTACACCGTTGCTCACCTGCTGCAAGGTAACATTGAAGGCTCAGTTCCAGGAATATTGGGAATCAAATACGAAGACCTCACTCATGATTTCTGGAATCATATCTTCCTGGGTCAGCCATATACAAGTGGAAAGGTTCCTCAATACAAACTTGATAAGTGCAGATAATCATTCCTGTACTGGTATCCTCTGGACCTGAGATGCTCTGCCAAGGATCTGATCAAAAACCATCTCACCATGGCCCTGTTCAACCACGCTGCCATCTGGGATGACGAAAAATTCTGGCCTAAGTCCTACTACTGTAACGGCTACATCAACGTGGAAGGTGAAAAGATGAGCAAGAGCAAAGGAAATTTCATTTCTCTGGACCAAGCAGTCCAGGAGTACGGAGCTGATGCTGCTAGAATAGCCTGTGCCATGGCTGGCGATAGCATCAATGATGCCAACTTTACTGCTGAAAACGGAAATGCTGGTATCATGCAACTTTCAACCCTTGAAATGTTCCTGGTTAAGGCCCTATAAACCAAGAAGGACTATAGAGAAGGAAAGAGTGATGTTGAAAGCGTAGCACTGATGGATTAGATTTTTGAAAATGAAATGGAAGAACAAATAAACAAAGTCAGAGAAGCTTATGAAAAAATGATATACAGAGATGTCGTTAAATACGGGTTCCATGAGTTTTCTACCATGAAAGATCTATATCTGGTCAACGTTGACAACAAGCCAAGAATCGATCTGATCGAAAGATATATTCAACTCCAACTGATCTTCCTGTATCCCATCTGTCCTCATTTCTGTGAAGTTGCTCACCTTGACTACTTCCTCCCATTCGCTAGAAATTACAAAGAACACCCTGCTCTGATGGGTAGCTGCCGTTTCCCTCAGCCAAAAGGATAAATCAACTATGGAGCGATCAGAGCACATCAATATATTCATAAATTCCTAATTTCTGCTCGTTAATCTTTCAGCAAAGCAACTAAGCCCAAGAAGGGACAAGCCCCTAAAGTTAGCAAAGGACTCCTGATTTACAGATAAAACTTCCAAGAGTACCAAATTGAAATCCTGAAATTCCTGAGAAGTCAGATCAAAAATGGAGAGATCAATCCTCAGTGGAGAAACTAAGTCAAGGTCGAAAACAAAGAAGACAAGCCGAAGCTGCTCAAGTTTGGAGGATTCATTGAGAAGGAGTATAAGACTGCTGGTGCTGAAGTTCTGGATGAACATCTGCCTTTCAATGAACTCAAAACTCTGACATGCTTCTCAAGCGGCATCAAGAAAGAATTCCCTGTCGAACTTGAAGTATCCTAGTTTATATTTAGATAATCGAAGTTCAAAAAGCTCCAGAGAGAGACAACAAGGCCTGGAAGGAGACTCTAAACAGCATTACTCCTGGAAACCCTGCCATTATCTTCGAATGATAATCCATTCTGCCCTTAAATATTTAAATATAACATGATCCAATACTATCGAGTCCCCTCTAAGAAAGGAGCTATCTCGAAATAATAATTCTTACACATCAACGATGATTCTGACCTCAAGGATGCTCTTTACAACAAATCGATTGAAAAGGTTAAAGTTCTCAGTTTCAAAAATGCTAACATAAAGGATGATACTCTCAGATTAATGATGGACATCAATGCAATACTTCCAGTCATCCACTTGGATTTGTCCCAAAATTTCAGCTTCATTAAAGATTCAGCAATATAGATAGTAGTCGAGATGAACTGCTTTAAAAATATTAGGATTTTAAATTTGGCAGACAATCAGATCACTGATGACTCGATGGTGCTTCTTGCAAGATCAATGAACATGCATCATCTATAATAGCTCATCCTATATGGAAATTCAAACATCACGGGTGCAGGCCTGTTACTGCTCGCTCAGTCTAATTCTCTCAAGCATATCAAAAACCTTGATTTGCACGACACATCAGTGGATGATGTAGGAATGCACGAATTTATGAAGAGCTAAAATTGTCGTTAGCTTGAGAAACTAAACTTGAGCATGAGTTATAAGCAAATCACAAATAAATCTCTGTACGCAATCGCTAACTCAAAATATTGCAAGAATCTAAAAGAGCTCAAGTTGGAGGATTGTAAAGTAACAGATCAAGGTATTGACGAATTGAGCGAGAGCTAAAATGTCAGTCATTTGTAATACCTGAACTTGAATAACAATATCAAGCAAACCAATAACGTTATCACAGATAAAAGTTTAGTCAGTATCAGCCTATCGAAGCACATGGTCAACATCAAAAAGCTTGAACTGAGGAACACAGATATCACGGCCAAAGGAGTAAAAACATTAGCTGTGTCAATGGCATCTGAAGCACTTGAAATGATAAGACTATCACATTGCAAAGGAATTGATGAGTAAATCCTGACCTACCTCTAAAAAATTACTCAATATCAATCCTTGAAAAAAGTGTACCTCAATTAGTGCAAGATTGAAAAGGAATACCTGAGCAATTTTGAGAAGAAAAATCCTTCCATAAATCTCATATATTGATTTTAAGTTCTTCGTATGATTGAATTTCATTGATAAGAGCATGAATCAGCGCATAGGTCCACTTGCAGGTTGATTAGACAAGAAAAATCTTGAGGTGGTATCTCGCACGTCATCTTTCGTGATAACTCCCTTATGAGATCTGTCAAATACTCTAATTAAGATGAACAGTACTTGGCAAAGGCTGATAGCTCGTACCCGGTAGGGATATAGTGCTTATTCATTGCTCGGTAAGTGTCGATCATGCATTTGGCGAGATCCTGAGGTCTCAACTATCCGTTGGTGCCATAAAGGTCAACTAGCTGTCTGAGTGGAAAGTCAGTTACTGTGATATTTGATGAATTTTTTCGGCACTGAACATTCCTCCATTTTCAACGTTGTCGCTTTGGAATCGGTTATCCATTGAATTCAAAAATAAAATATCATAAAATCAATAAAGCTACATCCTTAGACCTTCACCATTCTGGGAGAACCTTATCTTCAATAGTCTCCCATGGTGAAAATTAAGGAGCTGTTGTACATTTTTTCTTCTTGTTGTGTACTTCAGTATTCAAAACTGTGCTGGACTGAGCTCTTCTCCTGGGTTCTCTACTCTTAACGGTTTATATAAATTGCTCAGTATCATGCCTGGCTTTGCATGTTTGAGGTCGTGTGATCTTAGATCTTTGAGAAATATTTTCACCCAGCTTGTTGTGATTCTGTTGGAAAGGAGAGATTGATTCTGAGTAGCTTCGATGACTTGCCCTCGAGGGAAGATAGAATCTATGAGCATTACTATATTTATAGAGGTTGTCTTTTGTGCAATTTTTTTGCTGTAAAGGCGATCCAGCAAAGCTATATGCAATATCAATAAAACTACCAACATGAAACCTGTTGATCTCTAGATGTTTAAATTTGCTTAGACACTTTTTTTGTTTTTTTGACATCCGACTATATTTACTGTTCATGATGTTTTATGATCGCAGCAGAGCAGAAGAAGGCTAAACATGAGATTTTGAGGGGCTTTGAGAGGAGACAAGGAAGCTAACTTTCGATTTCATTGACCTAGATTCTAGCCGTTGTGAATTATGGAGGGCGGTAGACCAGTCGAGAGTAATAGTTTTGAGGTTGATTTATTTTTTATTGGACATTTATTATAACTCTGATAAGATTAACAACATCGACCAAATAATGAAACCAAAAAAATTCATATCCCCTGACAACTTTTCCTCCATAATCAAAATAACAACTGAAACCAACAATCTTCAACTTTTCCCAATGAAGAAAAGCGTCTTCGATCATCCATTAAATATGTACAGATCTTAGGAAGTCTGATGACCGGATTGAGCGCTGTTGGGGATGCCTATGGAGTTTTGAAGCATTACGATTGACTCTATTTTTTGGCATTCTTGATGCACTTAAATAAAGTATGTTGTTATAGCTGATATGGAAGCGTGGAAGGACTGGGTAGTGAACCTGGACTGAAGTAGGACTGGACACCTGAATACTGTGTTAGGAACATAGATGGTATCATTGATGATCCTTTCATGGGAATATTGAAATCAAGATGTACGAATGATGACATATGTAAAGATCTCTTTTGGCTGGTGGGAGCAGTAAAACTTCTACATGAGCCCTCGGAAGCATCAATATCCATCTGTGTTGTAATTCACATGGTTCATCTGCAATTTCATGACCATCTCGTCCACCCTCCTAATCTATTAATCGAACTCTTATAGATCTCTTCCTGCAACCATCATCTCACCAAAAGGCACCCTCTGTTACTCCTGCTTTAGTCCGACTCTACACCAAACTTATGACATGTAATAAAAAAATGTACATCTTGATCAATCATCCATTCGGCATCGTTAATATCGACCCGCCAAAAAGACCCTCGAATTAGCAACAACACATACTCTGGAATCTCCATGAAAACTTATTAAAGGGCTATGAGCAGAAGAGACCCTCCATCATCACAGGCAAAAAGCGGCAACCATCAAGATATGAATTAATTCACATCGTGGTGTTGCGACTAGGCGGGGGTTCAGTGACCACTCTAAGAAAATCGACTAAAGCACTTAAGGAATATGGGTGACTGTAATTAGTTTAATTTTATGAGAAAGTCGATTTTAGGGAGCTAAGTCTCATCTTCTAAAAAGGAAATGTCATTAGGCCAAAACCATCTGCAACAAAAATCATAACCTTGCTTGAAACAATAAACATAATCTCCCATCTACAACAGGTCTTTCTAAGCCTGGCGGATTATTCACTCTGATAAACAAATCTTCCTCACATCTCTCAACCTCGAATCAAAGTCTTATTTGGCTACGATCGATTATCACAGTGCTCCCTAAGCAGATTAGGGCACTAGGTTGGTCAAAGATAAACGACTTTAAGCTCAGTCGTTGATCAATTATTTGTCAGGAACTCACAAGGTATTTAGAGGTTAACATTAGTCAAGTATGCATTCGATTTTATTTGCCCTGCTAAAACTATTAAAGGTCGATAGCAATAGTATAACTGAAAGAATATGGTCTAACTATCAATCATAAAATAAAAAAATAGATATATAATAATTAACCAAACCCAATAGGAACAAGCAGGTCATATGCTTTTCGAGTAAATGGAGAGTCCCTCAGACCACCCTCTATCTCCTGCCTCATACCTACTAACAATAGAATTCTAAAGAGTCAACAATCAATGCTCTCTTACTCAATCAAAATGGACTCATTCTTCAAGCCCTTATGAACGTCAAAAAAAAACGTTTCTGGGAATAAGTCACCATTCTTGTCAAGAAATACTACCAGAAACTATAAAATTTTGTCATCGTAAGCTAGAAAGGGGAGAACATTAATCTTGATGATTTCTAGAAAATCAGCAGTCAATTCCAGAATATTCCTGTTCTGATGGTTAATGCAATAAACAAAGAAGCAATACAGACTATTATCAACAAATAGAAGATATTAGTGTTTAAAAATGACCTCATTCAAGGTACTTATGTCTCTCTGTCGGCTGACAAATAAGTCATCATTTGGTCTAATACTCCTCTCTCCCAACAACTGATTCATAAAGTTAGTCTCATACCAACTATTCTGACCCTCTAATAGTATGTGGCATCCTTATTTAAGAACTATAACTACAATTCAATTCACTTCTGGCATCGGTAGATATTGGTGAGGTTATACTCATTTTATTTTAATTTTGCGACTCTCAACTCCATGGAAGCTTCATCCAAATAAGAACTGATGAATGCTGTTATGAAAAATGAGCTTTCTGCGATGCAGATCAGAGAGTGTGGTGATAAATCTGAAAATTTGATAGCTCATACCTTTATGACTCATCAAAGCCCTCTCCATTGTGTAGTCTGTAACAAAAGAACAAAGATAAAATGCGAAAAATGCTGTTTTAAATACAACCGCTACTTCGGAATATGCCAAAAAGAATGTTTCGAAAAATTTCATTGTGATATCCCATCATATAGATTTTCAATCTTAAAAAGGAAGCAAGTTATCAACCACAACCTTGTTAAATAGTCAAGGTAAGAGGATTAATAAATGTCCTCGCTTTCCAGGGAGTCGATCAAGGGCAGGAAAAAAGTCAAAATAAACTAGGATAGTCCAGATAGTAGTTGTGGATTCTAAAGTTAAGATAATGAATCAGATATCTAGAGAAAATGGAATAAAACAATCGAGGAACAACATCATCAGCGAGATCTGTTCAAAAATAACGTTGAGCTGGGCTTTCTTCCAGAAATGTTCATGAAGAAAATGGAACACCTGGAAAAAATGATAGCTTAAATGAGAGAGAAGAGTCAAAAGAAGGGTGCAGGCCTTGTCAAATCATAGGATCCCAACTGATTACCATATCATTAAAATTATATTTTCATACATTAACATAGACCTATTGAACTATTCGCCTTCTAAAAGAAAGATCATTGTATGAGTTCTTTTGAGTGGGCCTGAAAGATAATGATCTGATTAAATTCTCACAATGAAAATAGGATGTAATATTGATGCGAGCCGAATGAATATCTCAAAACGAATTTGATTTAAGCAACTGAAATGGTGATTATTTTGGAGGTCAAATAATATTTTGATGTAGAAGAAATAAATAAACGAACTCGTCATCAATCGACTAAAAAAAGAAAGAAAGGAATGGAGAAGTGACCATCCTTTTGGCTTTGTTGCCAAACCTATTGAAAGTAATGACGGCACAGCCAACATGCTCAAATGGCATTGTGAAATTCCTGGACCCAAGGATAGTCCATGGGAAGGAGGCAGCTACGTGCTGCTAATGGATTTCACTCACGACTATCCAGTGAGGTATTAAGTATTATAGATAGACCTCCTAAATGTGTTTTCAAACCAGTTCTTCCCCATCCAAACATCTATCCTTCAGGGACAGTCTGCCTGTCTATTTTGAACGAGGAATAAGACTGGAAGCCTCACATCACTGTTAAGCAAATTTTACTTGGCGTTCAGAAATTGCTTAAGGACTAACCAAATATTGAAAGTCCTGCTCAACAATAACCCCTCAGCTTATACAAGAATAACAAAGAAGAGTACATAAAGAAAGTCAGGGCTTTTGCCATGAACTGCAAGAAAAAACAATGATTCTGACATCTATTATATGACTCCAACCTTCAACCAATATTAATTGTTCATTTTTGATGATTGAGATGATTATAAACATGTAAATTTATTGATTGTCAGTCAGTGCTATAAGAAAGTAATCATTTGAAGGATTTAAAAATACCTCGAAAATATATGTAATACTGTCATTTGGAATTCAAAATAATCATATCCAATAGATGTTTCCCAAATAGCTCTAGGAACAGCTCAAATTCGTAAATATGACCTTATTTAGATCTAAGCATTTGCAGATACGATCTCAGGTACATTCAAACAATTTGCACAGCTTTGTAGAGTGCATGTCAAAAGAGCCCAAAATGGAAGGCCGGAATACGCTGAAATGCAGAATCAGCTCATCTAAGAAAGAAAGAAAAGGATGGAACTTGAAGAAAAATTCAGAGAAAGAATTAAGGGGAGTAGTGGAAATGAAGAAAGACCTTTGCCGAATTTGCCAAATAAGCCTAAAAATGCGTTTACTCTATTTGTTGCAGATCAAAAAGAAAGACTATTAAGAGATATGCCCGAGTTAGCCTTCGATAAAATTGTGACATTATCAGCAATCAAATGGAAGCGTTTACCGGAAGAACAAAAAGCAATATATGAAAAAAAGTTTATTGAGATCAGCAAACTTTATGAAAAAAGAGGCAACGATCAAGATGATAACAATGAAACAGATAACAATGTTCCAGAGAGAGAAGAAATCGTCAAGAAAGAAGATGACCATTCTAACCATGATAAATAGGATTAAAAAGGAAAAAATAACAATGAGTAGAATGAGAATGAAGAAAGGTAGTCATAAAATCATGAGTAAAATATGGGAACTATTCCTATTGAAAACGAACCTGAAAACCAGGCTACTCTTCCAATGGAAGATCAAGAACCTCGGCCTCTTGAAAGAATGTTGGATCTATTCCATACCCCTGCTCTTATCTAGCATAGTGGACCAAATCAAATAAATCAAGAAATTTTCCAGTGTGAAGATATAAAAGTTCAATCTCCAAAACAAATTATGGCAGAGAAGTAACCAAAGTAGGAATAAGAAAGAGCAGATGAGGGTAAATAGCATCTCCAGAAGACTGAGCCTTCAAATATAACTCCTTCTGTGTAGGTGATATCTCAAGTTGTGATTGAGTCAACAATCCAAGAAGAGGAGCATAAATGATTGAATCTCCTTTCATTCTTTAATGCATGGCTATAAGTCATAGGTCATAGTCATTGTAATTCAATGCTTTAGGTTTTCTTTTGTTCCCAAATATATACTCACATAACCATAAACAATCACTGTCCTTCTGACAGATAAATATCACATCTTAACTTTCTGTCTATTTTTTGCTGCCTTAGGCCTCTCTAAATTGATAG
>Ga0100378_1005616_pt1 | contig 11466 bp, 15 predicted proteins | sample CryGeymeta201502_FD_81535 | JGI IMG/M metagenome (GOLD analysis project Ga0100378, IMG submission 81535) | Groundwater microbial communities from Crystal Geyser aquifers in Utah, USA - Crystal Geyser metaG 2015-02 | ecosystem: Environmental > Aquatic > Deep subsurface > Groundwater | place: USA...
AAAAGACTGCTACCGTTCTTGTTCTTATCGTGTTAGTCGTGAAGGAGAAAGGAGGGTTTGAGGACATCGACTATGACTGAGTTGTTCAAACGTGATTGCCGATAGTCAGAGCAGTTAGTGGTAGATCTGTGTAATAGATATGGGTTGTACATGTCTAAATAAATTAATAGAAGCAAGGTGAGTAGACTGGAGATGGTTATTATAGTTTAAAGAATGAGTTTTTAAATCGATAGTAAAACTGCCAAATGGCTTCTACAAATGCATACAATCAACCAGCAAGATCTACAACAAGTTGGAAACTCTCTCTACCATATCGACGATCAAGTGGCCAAGGCATTTGAAAACGGGACCAAGGTTGCCACCATCGTTCAGGAAATATACCGCACCAAAGGATTGCCTCCTCCACAATATTTGACCCACCTGAAAGTGTCCAACCAGACAGCTGCTCAGCTGCATAACTGGAACTACCTCAACTAAGTACCACAGTCTCTATGCAGGCCTTCAAAAAAATCAAGTTCTAAGTCGATCCAGAAACAAAAAATATGATCATCAATGGTGATCGTTAACATCTAGCGATGATACTTCGGCGACTGTTCTAGCTGCATAATCAGAGTATGCCAGATATCGAGGATAGTCTCGATACTGAGTAAATGAAACCTGCACCTAAAATCATTAAGCCAGTTCAGGATGAATTTTAGAATAGTCGATAGTCATTGACTCTATCGCGATCTTAAGATGCCACTCATTTGATTGGAGGTCTCAACCGGAAAAATAGCTAAGTAGAAAAACCTAAGAAAGTAGTTTAGGCTCCGGCTCGAAGCGGCATCAATCGGAAGGACTCTGACCTTCTAGAGTATGTAGTAGAAGAGTTGATGAGTTGCATCAACATCAGTCGACAGCAAGCAGTCACCCTTCTGGAAGATAACAACAAGTACCTTGCGCATATCTTGGTCAAAGGCGTCAAGGGTTAATTTGGAGACATAGAGCAACTGATGTAAAGATGGTTCAGAAGAGTAGATTTCATTGTGCATAAGATGGGCGAACAAAACGATATGTGTTTCTTCTTTCTGCAGGTTATCAAACCAGCCTTGCTTTCTAAGAGCTAAGAAATTGCACAGTGGGCTTGTAGAATTCTCAGTAGAATTGCTCATGAGTTAGCAAATAAAGATCTGCTGCCTCTGGCCTATGATTGGTTCATTAGAGACGCTGGAGGGCTGTCAACTACAATGCTTGCCTTGAGTCGACATCCCAAACTTAATCAGCATGTAGTCGGTTTCATCCTTTAGTTTTCAAGATACAACGTAGCTGAAGTGTTCACTGTTGAGCTCAAAAAAATAACCAGTAGCGATCAGCTTGCATACATTAAGTTTGTCTTGCTTCTATTTGAACCTTTGGTGGAGTCGAAAATGAGCTCTTAGGAGCTGTTGAACTCTGGAGCTATTGACTATTGGGTAGAGATGAGTCTCAAAGGAGCAAGCTAAATTTCTAGATAAGGCTAGCTCAAGTTATTTTGCATTGAATTGTTGACAAAAATATGGAGAGCCTATCCTGTTCATTTAGAAGAGTAGCTTGACAAAGTCAACTAGATCATGGGTCTGATCAAGAGAGGAATCCGTGAAGGAAGTGAAGTAATTCGCTTTACTTTGCTTGAGCTCTTATTCAGTTTGCTGGATGAGTTTGCCAGCAAGAAGAATCCTTATGCTTCAGTGGTATACAAAAAACTGACTTTTTTGTTCATATAAAACCACTAAGAACTTGAAGTGAGAGAGTTCATGTTGAGAAACTTCAACCATATCATCAGCAAATATCAGAGCATCCCTGTCGACATCTTTCTTGAGCCTTTTGTCAAGCAGATCAAAATCAAATAAAACTAAAGCTACTTCCTGAATGTTTTTGACTTAGAGTTCATCAATTCTGCAGTCAACCACAGAAAACTTAGCTCCGAGGTTGCTCTTTAATTCTTCGACCTCCTAGCAAAAATAAAGCTGAACAACTATGATTTTACCAAACTAGCAGACGTAGCTATGGAAACACTGATCGATCGATATCTCGGAAAAGACATTTTCCTTCAGTATGTAACCATCTTTTCTATTCAGACTGCCAAGTTAGTAAAAGTGAGCTTAGCTAAATTTTACAACACCTTGAAGCACAAAAGAAAAGAAGGCATGAATGACCAATAAAGATTGCAAGCTCAAAAAAGAGCATAAATTGTGAATTTCATCATTTCTTTGCTGGAGGCTGGAGTTGCTCTGGAACACCCTTTCAAAATGGAGGATAAATCTACTGGGTCTTTGATGACAACAACTCTTTTTGAATAAATCAAAGCCTACACAATACAAGTCAAAATTCAGATTCAAAGAGTCATCGGGACAACTCATAAAGGAATAGAAAGAATTTTGGAAATGTTTCCCAATATTCAGAGTGAGGTCAAAGAAGCTATGGAGATTGCTCTTCAAAGAGAATAAACTTAGAGCAACATGACTTCTCATGCCAGTAAGGAAGGATTTAGATTGCCAAAGATGCAGGAAAAGTATCTGAGCAAGGATAGAGATTAGGTATCTTCTCAGCAAAGTGGAGTGTCTCAAGGCACAAGATACTCAAATCGAACGAGGCAAGAATTTCCTCAACAGGACTATACAAAATTCGCATAATAAGATGAGAAAAAATTCTTGAAATAGCACGGCATTGGCTTCAAGAAAAAGGAGAGAGCAAGAAAACCTATATCTGAGATATAGGTGGACCCAAAAGTTCAGGAGCAACTCGCTAGGGCCAGATTAAAAAAATAAGAAGAAGATCGAAAGCGAATAGAAGAACAGGAGAAGATAAGAAAGAGAAAAGAGATGCTCTAACAAAAAATTCAAAAAGAGCTCGAACAGCGTACCTTGATGCAGGGAATCAAAGGCTATGAAAAGGATGTCAAGGTAAAAGTCATATTCGAATAAAACGAGATCAACTAAAAATTGATAGAGGAAGAGGATTGGTATAAGACAACCAACATTAACGAAGAATAAAATAGAGATAGTTAGTCAGTGAGGTTGGTCATTCGTCGTCACATGCCTTTTCTCAAGAAAATATTCAACAGATACAGTTGTGGCAAAATGAACAAGAAAGACTTCTTTGATGAAGAAAATGACAACATAGCACAGATCGATCTGATTAGGCTTTGCAAAGAGAAGAACCTTGAAAAGAACAAACAGAATATCATGGATATTATCAAACAAATCAATGACAAAAATATAAAAAGTCTCAGCTTTGATAGCTTTACCAAATTTATATAAGCTCTTACTGCTTATATTTATGTCAGGGATAAAATGAGCACCCATCAACCGATGGGAGATCTGACAAAAGCCCTTCTCAAGAAAATGGCTTTTGGATAAAATTTTAAACTTGAAGATGACTAAGACTAAACAGCAAAAGCGTTGACTTAAAAAGTTAGATACAATCCCCACATAGATCTTCCCGATGGCTACAAAAAAATATATGAAAGAATATACGATCCAAAAAGATAATGTTCTTACCCGACCAAGAAAGCGGTTAATTATGAAAGCTATACGACCTGTTATGAAGTTGTAAACGAACTTCTCTTTGGAATGTTCAAGTATTTTAATGTTTATTTAGATTTCATACTCTCGAGTAATAAGTCAGGTTTTATGAATAAGCAAGAGTGGTAAAGAAAAATGTTGTTATGCCTCCTCGCCCGATCAGACGAGCTGCTTAAAAGTAATAACCCGTTTCGTTACTGGAAGATAGATAAACAGCTCCAACAAAGGTCAAAAGAGCTGCTTCAAATATCAATCGTGCTCCAGTCAATAGGACAGCTGGCAGCAATCGCAGCATTGAAAAGACTAGTAGTCAGCCAGGGTTTGAGAAATAAAATAAGCCTAGACCCAAAATAATGAACGCCGCTGAGCGTAAGAAACTTGAAGAAGAATAACTAAGAAGAAGCAAGAAACAGCAAGAGGAGGAATAGTTCAAGAAGAGACAACAGTAACTAAAGAGAAGAATGGAAAGAGCTCAATAAGGAAAGGAAAGATAAAATTCTAAAAAGAAGGAATAAAAGAAAGCTGCTTTGGAACAGGAATAATAAAAGAAAAGAAAATAGAAATAATAGAAAGAGCGCTATCAGCGACAGCAGAAGGAAAAATTGGAAAGGTATAGAAGATAAAGATAGTAAAAATAAAAGTAAGAAAAAGAGAAAGAGCAAGCCATCAAACTAAGATAATAAGAAGATCGAAAGTAAAAGATTAAGCAGCAGTTGAAAAAATAGTAAATTAGACGTCGTTAGTAAGCTGAAAAGAACAAAAAAGAACGATAACTATCTGAATAGAAAAATAAAAGGAAAAAATAGGAGGAAGACAAAAAGAAAATAATGCTCAAGTAGCAGGTTCAAAAAAAGTTGGAAGAATAGAAGAACAAATATCAGGTTCAAAAGCTATACAAATAGTTGATGAAAAATATTTATCAAGAAAGCAATGTCCAAAACATATTCAGTAACTACAAATAGTAGTTAAAGGGTCTGTATGCCTACGGAAGAGAGTATAACGAGTACAAACTCGGAGGAAAAGACGAAGGAATCGAACAAAAAGGATGGAACACCATCTGTCAGCAACTTAATCTTGCTGATCCCAGCACCGCAAATGCACTTCTCAAACAAAATCAAAAAGAAAAAGGTCGTCAAGGCCTTCTTTTTGAAGATTTCCAGGAAACCTTTCTTGGATTAGCAGTTAAGCAAAGATAAATTGAACCTGAACTAGATAACTACGAGAATGCACAGATGATTGCAGGTAAAAAGTTAGATGATTTTTTGCGTCGATTGAAGATTCCAAAGGACAAGCAGAGCATGAAAGACTATTTTGTGGGGCTGAAGAACAGTGTAAAGAAACGTGAATAGGTTGCTGTGGTTGGTCCAGGCGGGGAGCAGTAAACCTGGGAAGTATAGCATAAATGATATTTTATTGAATTGAATATAATTCTAGAGTAGATATGTATGCATAATTTGTGATGGTGGGTCATGGAGAGACCCAGTACGACCAGGATATCGTTTCCATCCGCCAGAAAGACAGCAATATCAACTGGTTTGATGTTGAGGAACGTGAGGAATTCCGATCCAACATTCAGCGCAATGACAAATACCTCAATAGCTAGCTTCTCCCCAACGCTCGCAGCAGCAACGACTCTCTTAAATATCAAGTCAAGAACAAAGGAATCGAGGTAGTCGTTGTGGCTCCTTCGATCCCTGCCCTTCAAACCTGTCTGGATTTGTTCGGAGAAGAAGAAGGTATCGAGATTTTCGTGGAGCCGCTATTGCAGCAAAGGATCAACTCAGCAGGCAGCATTCCCAGTAATCTTGAAGACATTTTATCCAAATTTAGAACACAACCGTACACTACCAAACTTGAAGATAAAAATTGGTACATGGAGTATGGACATCTGACCGATTATTCCCCGGAGGACAACAACCAGCATGATAGAGTCATGAAGCATATTCGAGAAAACAAATAATTTGAAAAAGTTGACTGGTTCTTGGAGAGAAACATCAGACTCAGAAAGGCTCTGTTTGACTATTACCAAAAGACCAAAAAGAGAGTCTGTTTGATCGCCCATCCTCAGGTATTGGAAACCCTCACTGCCACAAGTTGGTTCGAGGATGGAAAGCTTGTCAACGCAGTCCCTGTTAATTTTGGGCAGATGAAGAGGTAGTACGTATGGATTGAAGGAGTTATAGTGGAAGCAGAGGAAAAGCAGATCCCCATATGTGGTCTGGGCTGATGATTGCATCTCATAATCACATCTATATATTGCTGCTATCAATTAAATTCTCAATACGTCAGCGAGTATACAATCATTTTCAGGCCTGTTTTTAGGGACTGGTCCGATCACTGCGATCACTATCAAGAGCTTCGTATCCTTTCCTGTCATCTTTTTATTTCTGATGCTTGAGCTCTTAGTAGAACTAATAGAACATTCCGATAAAAACAATAATGATGGCCAGCCACTGGTAGTTGTTGATATCATGTTTAAAGACAAAAATGCTGATGATGACAGTAAGTATTTTGCGGGTGGTGGAGATAAGGGGAAAAATGTGCTGTTTAAAGTTTGACACGATGTAGTATATGCTGATTTGTCCCAAGACCTGCAACACTCCGATGCCGAGGATAGTTATCAAAGCTTGAGGATAATTTATCATGAAGGTAATTGAATCTCTGAAGGAACCCTCTACCACAGTAAATAATAGGCAGATGATGAAGCCAAAAAAATTTGTGGTTGTGAAAAGCTGATTGGCAGTCGGCTTAGAAACCGACTTATTGTATGCCTGTGTATCTGAAAATAGCGCATCAACTATGACCGATATTCCCAACATCAGATATCCAAGCCATTAGAGGTCGACGTTGTGTTTACTGGCTTTGTCTTTTCCTCCCTAGGTTTATTTATGCTTACCTTGGCGAAATTGAAGAGAAGTACTCCAGCTGTTATAAGTAAGGCTATGAATATTTTGTGCTTGCCCAGCCGAAGATGAGCATGAGCTTTTTTAACTCTTGAGAAGTAGGCGCCTACAATCACTACAAAAAGAAAGCGAATGTTGCGACCGATGACTTGAACAGGGTAAGGAATGTAGAGTAGTGAATAGTTGGTGCTGAGCATGTTTGTGGCATACAGGGTGCCCATGATCCACCTTTCTCGGGTAACTATCTGGTTAGGTGCTTCTTTTTTCACGATCGAGATGACATAGCCAGCAAGAGAGCAAAGGAGACAGCCCAGCCAGACCATCAGAGCAGGGTACTTGAACTGTGCTGGAGGCTGAGTTGGATCTACATTGGGAAAAGATGTGCTAAATCTGAATTAGGTCACTGATACAGTTTTTCGGAGAGGTAAGACATGCTAAGGTAGGCAGTGTAGATGCCAAAACCTCCAATTAGAAGTTTGTGAAGCATGCTGGCAATACGTGTAAAAGAAGATTATTAATAATCAACGTAGTATCAGTTAGGACACATTATACTTCATGTAGCACATCTTCCAAGCCCTACTTTTTAGCACATTTTGTTTCGAGTGATAAAAAAAGGACCACCAGTGGAGTCAGAAGCAAGAGGAGGCTTTGCTGACTGGATTGACCATATATAACTGCTAATTTAAATCAATCAAATACATGAAAAGGGAGGTAAGTCATCGCAAGTCTATTATCGTTGGCAAAAGATTCGTACCCACCAATTCAAAAGGAAGCTAAGTCAAAGGCAAGATAGAGGAACAAAACAAGACAAAGAGATCAAATCGGCCATAGCCTAGACCCAATCCATTCACGTTGATCAAGAATCAACAGAAAAAACAGCAAATGAAGGGGTCTAGTGTCATGGCTGAAATCCAAAAACTACAAAATACACCAGATTTGATCATCCCGAAGGCATCTTTTAGCAGATTAGTCAGATCTGTCTGCACATAAAATTTCGAGACAAATTTTCGATGGACCTCTCATGGCCTAGAAGCTTTGCAAACCAGTGCATAATAATACCTAGTAGGTCTCTTTGAAGATGCTTATCTTTGTTCAGTACATGCTAAAAGGGTTACCCTCTACGCGAAAGACATGCAATTAGCCAGACGAATCAGAGGGTTAGATGACCCTGCAAATCGTGTGTGATATTTTTATCTTTATTGTTACGAGGAATAATTGGCTAGTCCATTTATAGAGTCATATGATAGTCTCATGTTATAATTAATCACAATGTAGCGACCAAAACGTAGCACTCGTGGTGTCAAGCCTCAAAAAACGGCTGAATAGTTAGAAGAGGAATAAAAGCTTTACATGTCTCTGTTTGGAGCTCAAGCTTTATAATAGAATGAGAAGGTGGACCCTGAACAATAGAAAAGTACATTGGCTATAAGTTAGAGGAGTTAGCCCGATTATCAAGAAACGAAAGACTAAAATCAAACCTTGAGAAATACGCATATGTGAGAGCTTTTCATTATTACTGTAACCTGGACGATATTCCGAGATTGGAGGGTCACCCCTCCTATGCCATTCCTGGAAAATATGGCTTTGGATGGAATAACAGTAAGGATGATCAATTCTATGGAAAGCAGACTCTTGGTACGATTGTCAACAGATTGTATGTTGGCCTTCCACGTTCTCAAGCTTAGCCCAAAAAAGAATAGGATGATCAAACTTGGGAATAAACTTTTTAACTCTAAGAAAGAAGATACAGCATTGATCGCATCCTCTATACATGCAAAATCCTCCTGCAGAGACTAACGCAACTTGTCAAGGATGGCAAAATAAAAGAGTTCCGAAATATTGCCAAAAGAGATTCATAATTTTAGCTCTTGTGGGAAGATAACACTTCTCTATAGGCAAAGAAACATCTTCTCAGGAAGAAAGTTAAGGAGTTTGAGAGAAAGAGGGAACTAAGGGTAAAAGTCCTCAATGACCAAGAGCACAAGCTACTTGTTTAGGCCGTTGAGAAAGAGTAAGCAGGTGTTGGGGTGGTTGGCATTGAGGAAGAGGGAAGCATACCTCTGAAGAAGATCAAGTTGAGCTGATTTTGTATGTTTTCAACAATTTATGAATGGATGAGATTATTGTGCGCATTAAATATCACATCACATCTTCATTGATTTTCCCTTGATCATTTTGTTGAATTATTTTTTCTTTCGCTTTTCTTCCTCTCGTTTTTGCTTCTCGGGAGGAAGACTTCTGATCCAAGCCTACTCTTTTCTTATTTTTTCCTCTTTTTTCTTTTTCAGATCTTCTTTGTGCTTCTCCATATCTTACTTCTCCTTGGACTGATTGTAAGATTCTCTTGACTTTAAGGCTTTTGCTTTGGAATTTGCGCTGATTTTAAAATTAGTAATTTTATCGACCAAGTACAGAATAAGTTCCAGAGCGGGAAGGAAGTTCTCTTCCTGCTTATGAGCCAGGTTAAGAACAACTCTGAGATGTCCAGTGCTTTCTGAGAACATTTTGAGATCGGTATAGTGGATGGAAAGAATCAGGCCGTTGAAGTCAGAGATCTTCTTTACGACATGTTTGTCGAGAATCGAATCGACTGTATCAGCAGCTTCACCCAAAACTTCATAATTTGCATGCATGTTGGTCACCTTGAATTGCCTAGTCACAGTACGGATATCGAGCTGCTTTTCGACATATTCCTTAACTTGTTTCCTTTGGAGAACTGCGAAGACAAGGGGTGTTTCTGATTTGACAGGAATATCGATGGTGACTGTATCCTTTTCAGGGAAGAAAATGTCTAACAGTGTGTAGAGCAGATCATGTCGCTTTTTGGTCTGAATTAGCCACAAAATACATTGAACTTCATTTCGATACCATCGACATTATCTCGACCTGTAGCGTAGTAAGTACTTTCACTGGGAGACTAGCCATTAAATGGAGCTTCCCCTGAGGTCTTGGTGAATCCAATGTGTGCAAAGTTGGCCTCCAAACAATAGCTTACCTTTCTGTAGAACCTCTCCATGAGCTTCACGTTTGCCTTCTTTCCTCTAATATACAGCAGGAGATAGATCAGGACACCTGCCAGTGCCAATACTTCATACTGGTATAACTTGAGAGTGTTGATATCCCACACAATGGCTGGTCTGACCTCGGGTAATGGAGAAGGAGATGTCAGTGGTGGTTAGGGAGCAGCCTGAGGAGGTGGAGTTGGAAGAGGTTCGAGGTTCTATTCCTCATAAATGATCTCCTAGGCTTCCTGGGCACAAGCTAGGCACAGGAAGGCAATGGTGATGATTATGATTTTCATGAATAATAATAATAGTGATGTCGACTTTCACGTGTGTCTCAGGCAAAAAATCACATTATTAATTTCATTACAAATCACAGAGAAACAGTATCATTTGAGAGTCTCATCCTGAACGACCAAACTTCGTTTAAGCTAACTTTTCTATGAAGTATATCGACTGAACTAATCTAAAGTTTTTTTCTGCTCAAACTTCCATTTTTTCAAATCTTCCTTTACCCACAACCCGAACAAGAAAGATAGAAAGAGAATTCCAATAAAAATGAAACCTACAATCTATGACTGAATGAATTATTTGTCTAAGTATAGAATGGCTCCAAATCCAATGCAAAAACCAAAAGTTTGAGAAGCTGCCATGAGATAGCCAGCTGAAGAACTTTAATCAAGGGGGAAGGCAACCTAGGATCCGTATGAAATAAAGACAGAAGGCAAGGGAATTTGAAAGAACCCGAGAGCTGCTCCCAGGATGATAATAAAGACAACTCCATCGACCTTGTACATGTAAGCTACTATTAGTAAACTAGTCATAAAAAAGCCCCCGAAAGTACCTAACTAGCATAAAAAATACCTAGAGCCAAGACCGCCCGATAGGCTTTTGTTTTTCTGAGCAAAAAGGAGAAAAGAGGATTCGATAGTATTCCAGCAACCATCGCTGAGGCAATAGTAATAGAAGTGACTTTGCCAGAATCCTCATATCCAAAACCCGCCAACATCTGATCAAGGATCATGATCAGAGCTGTAAGAACTCCGTAATTGAAGGACATGGAAATACCTAACTTCAAGTACTGTTTGTTCCTGAATAATTTTTTGAGGAGTTAGATGTAGCTTTATCTTTCCTTACGAAATACCGCCTTTGCTGCTTTGCTGGGAGCATTATCAGGTCTATTTTTGAATAGAAGAGCCAGAATAATTATTGGAATTGAGACGATTATGGCCTCAACGAAGAGAAAACGTTTTATATCATCAACTGTGCTTTGTTTATCTATAATGAAGCTAGGGACTGAGGCCCCAACAGTTATTGAAAGAAGGTTGATGAGTATGCCAGTGAAGGTAACAATTCCTACTTTATCCTGCCTGAACCAGTTTAAAGCGACCTGACTGGGGGTGTTAAGGACAAATATGTTACCTACTGCTGCCAGACCAGATCCAAGAAGACAGAAGATCGATTGCCCAACGTTTAATAATAGTCTCAGCCAGACTCCTGAAACCAGAAAAACAGCTCCCACAATGAAAGAAACTCGCATACCGTATTTGTTGATAACCCAGTTGCATGGTACTGAAAAGAGCGGGTGTCCAATGGTGAAGAGAAGAGCATTGAGGGTGACTTAAGTATCAGTGATTTCAAACTTATCCTAGACCACAACATTGATGCTGGAGAAGGTGTGAACAGGTAAGGAGTTGACAAATGCTGCTATGAAGTAAATGAGGAGGATTACAAAACGATAGGACTCTTCTGGGTAAGTTGTTTTCCCTTTCCCTTGCATCTTTAATATAAGCAGTCATAATTCTATTGAGTTTGTTTCCTCCTTTCAAAGCTTCAACCTTTAAGCTTACAAACAATTTCAAAGCCCTGTTTCAATGCTTAAAACGTCTCGATAGTCATAAATAAACTTTTAGTTATTATGAAGAGAACCAAGCGAAAGGACTAATAATAAAGTGTGCTTTGCTCCCTCAATACTCTAACTGACTTCTGTCTCAGGGAATGCATACCAGCAGGTCAAGG
>Ga0100378_1005618_pt1 | contig 11463 bp, 12 predicted proteins | sample CryGeymeta201502_FD_81535 | JGI IMG/M metagenome (GOLD analysis project Ga0100378, IMG submission 81535) | Groundwater microbial communities from Crystal Geyser aquifers in Utah, USA - Crystal Geyser metaG 2015-02 | ecosystem: Environmental > Aquatic > Deep subsurface > Groundwater | place: USA...
AATGAAAATCAAAAAGCTAAAAAGAAAAGAAATTTAGAAGAGGAGCTAAATTCATGTAAAACTCAGCTAAAGCAAAAAATAGATGAAGTAGAGTCCTTCAAAGAGTTACTTCATGATAATTACTTTGAACAAAATAGGTTACTAGATCAAGAACAAGCTCTCAATTTTGAAGAACAAAATAAAAACAGAGAGTTAAAAACAAAAGTAGAAGAAATGACTAAAACTTTAAAAGATAAAGAAAAGATAATTGACGAGTTAGAAAATGATCTTGAGGATTTATCACTAAAGCTTTCGAAAAAGGAAAGACAAGTTACTGAATTTACCTTAATCGTCACACAAATGAAATGCAAAATCGACGAAGCTGTCAAAGAACACAATGATAAATATATGGAAAACAAAATACTAAAAGAAGCCAACTTAAAAATGAGCACAAGAATAAAAGACCTCGAAAAATCTAATGATGAACTATCAAACAAAGAAAAGAAATTTAATCAAGAATTAGAAACACTCAAAAAGGAAATAAAAGATTTAAAGTCAACAATCGAAAAAAAGGACACACAAGTAATCGAACTCAAAAATAAATACAATGAAGTACGTGTACATGGAGAACGTGACAATATAACCAACGAATTAAAACTGGAATCACTACAATTATTAGAACAATCCCATATGGAAACAATCGACGAACTAAATGCTAAACTAATCTCTAAAGACTTTCAAATATATGAACTACAAGAAAAGTTACGAGAAAACAATGTTAATCTATCGACAACATCACTTGATAGGAGCAAATCAAAAAATATTACTCAGGCAAAAAAAGGAGAAATTAAATTATTCAAAGATGAAGACGAACCCGAAGGGAATCATACTAATAAAAAAAATGATATGCAAGATCGATTGGATATTAATTGGAATAGTTATTTGACTAATTCGCAACCTAATAATGTAATAAAAATAGATAACGGTGGCTCGATACAGTGTGATAATCCATCAATGAATTATTTATTTCCTATTCATAATACTAAGAATAATATTATAAAACCAGAAAGTATCTTTTCTACATTTTTGAATGCTTTGAGTAACGATAAGCTTGAGAAGCAAGGTAAGAGTGATAAGGAAAAGAATGAGAAGGATGATAAGGGTAACATTAGTGAAAGGAGCGATTTACTATTTCCAGAGTTTTTAATAATAACATCAATGATTAATCCATTCTCGTATAATTCTAACTTGATTTTATGTGGAATGTCAAACGGAAATCTTCATTTTGTTAACATTGTTAATAATAAGATCGAACAAAAACTTACTATTCATGAAGCAGCTATCTCATGTATAATTCATTTAGTAAATTTTAATCAAAATTCAGATTGTATTGCAACTTGTAGTCTCGATAAAACTATTAAGCTGATTAATTTAAAAACATGTAAAATATTAGCTTCTCTTCACGACCACACTGACGCTCTTAACTGCTTAATTTCAACTTCTGATAAATTTAATAATTATTGTATAGCAAGTGCGGGTAAGGACAAAAGTATTAAAGTTTGGAATCTTCAGAAGTCTAACCCTAATTGCTTCCGAACACTACAAGGCCACAAAGAAGAAATAACTTGTTTAGCCCCACTTTACGGAAATAAGTTAGCCAGCTGTAGTGAAGATAAATCAGTGAGAATTTGGAATACTTACCCAGGAGAATGTTTAAAAATCTTAGAATTTCATAAAACTGGAGTAAAATCAGTAGTTTCATATTCTAGTAAGTGTAAGGAAAAAAATGTCGGGCTTCTTAATATGATAGCTAGTGGTGATAGAGATGGCTATGTTCATGTATGGAATTGTGATGATTATCAGTGTGTGTCTAGTCTTAGAGCAGTAAAAGGTGAGATATTGAATATGGTAGGAAATGAAGGAGAAGAAGTCGGAGATTTTAAGTTAATGGCAGTAGCTGCTGATGGACTTAAAGTTTGGGACTTAAAAGACATAAGGTCACATAAATGTGTAAGAAATATTGAAGAAAAAGGATTAAAAAATGCTATATTTGTAAGCTTCAACGGAAAGGAAAAGGAAAAGAAGACTATAGTTGCTGTTAAATTTGATGAAATTAAATATTACTATAATTGATCAGAAATAAAATATAGTAAACAAATAAATAAACGAATAAATATAACAAACATTAATAAATAATATAACAAACATTAATAAATAATATAACAACAATAATAAATAATATAATAACAAATAATAATAAACAAGCATTAAATAAACATTTTATTCAAAAAATTATATTAATAATTTATATATAATAATAAACAAAATAATATATATTTACATATATAACCTCAAAAAAGCAAAAGTTAACATAATAATACTATAACTTGATAAATCCATATTTTAGGATTTTCATTTCTCTAAGCAACTCTCATATTTCAAAATCAAAGTTAACTAACTCTAATTGTATTTCTTTCAGTTGTGATATCAAACTATAAACATTATTATGAATATTATAAATAATTATAAAAGTTACTTTTTTAACTTATCAAAAAAGCTAAAAATCTTCGAAGGATAAGTATAATTCGAACTTTTTATCTTAAAGACTTCTTTTAATCTAAATAATTATATTATTATAATAAAAAAATTAAGCATTAAGTATTTTACATTAGTTCATTTTCTAGTATTTTTTCGTATAAATTATCTAATGAGGTAAAGCTATTCAAGTTTGGGAATTTCAAATACTTATTTACGAATATGCTTAATTCAAGTGGGATAATAACACTCATAGTACTTTTCGTTGCTTCGTTGATTGCTTCGCATTGATAAGCTTTATAATCATTTTTTAAAGTAAATATTTTTGTTTTGTCTACAAGTACATTTGACTTATTGTTATACATTAAGTTTGAAAGTTCTATGTTTTTTTTATTCATCTAAAAATAAGTTATATCAGTTATTAGATTAAATATTAGAGATAAAGATTAATTATTAGTTAAGTTGTTGTTTTTACCATTTCTATAAGATCATCCATTCTATTTTGTTTCTCGTTAATTTTCTTTTGGTTTTCAAGCTCGACTTCTAAATATTTAACTCTTTCTTCTAAATTTTGAATATATACTTTTCTCTTCTCTCTACTTTTCTTAGCTGCCATTCTATTTTTCTTAAGCTTAATAGAAATTGGATCATTATTATTAACATCATTCACGTCATTCATCTCATCTAAATCTTCATCCTCATCGTCATCATCCGCATCCGAAAACTCAGAGGCCTTTTTATTTACCTTATGAGTTTTAAATATTAAAAAACCGCTATCTTTCTCCGAAAGTGATGTACAACTTTTCGAATTTACTTTAAATTTTGATAAGCCTTTTACATTTTTTTCTGGTCTTTCTCTTTTATTATTAATTAGCTCAGTCTTAATATCACTCTTTTCAAACTTCTGTTGATGTTGAGGTGGTACCAAATTAAATAACTTTGAAGGGAAATTATTATTACTACTATTATAGTTATTAAACGAAGAAAATATATTATTTTTATCATTATCATTATTAGTCTTAGTGCTTTCAGGGATTTTGAACAAGTTATTAAACATTGTATTCTTTTCAATTGGTTTTGATGATGTATTAATAAAATTATTATCGTTTATGTTGTTAAATATGTTTGATTCGTTTTGGTTTGTTTTGAAGTCATTAAAGAAAAAGTTATTACTACTTTTTTCTTTTTCTACGTCTTCTGAGTTGAGATATGATGAGAATATGTCCTCTTCAGGGAAAAAACTATTGTTTTTGTCATTGGTATAAAATAGATTTTTGTATTCATTCATTGGTAATTTTTAATAATAATTTATTTATATTAATATAAGTAAATATTTAGGTTTAATGATATTAGTTTATATTTGAAATTAATTTCATATGTTACGGGAATAATTAATTATAATTATATTTGTTTCATTTATTTTACTTAGTTAACTATAATAGATTATACTATTTTTCATTCGGTAACGGAGATTTTAACTCTTCCGAGTTAAATATTGAAGTTTTTGATCTAACAATTGGACTATTACTTACTAAAGAAAAATTTTCTTTTTTAAACTCATTAACTAGCTTTAAAACGTCGTAAAATTGATTATACATTTTTTGGTAATCTGTAATGGTTAAATCTTGAAAAGTATTTGTAAAGAACTTTTTATTTATAGTTTCTGTATCAATTTTTAATATATTTTTTGTTGTATCATTTATATTAATAACATTTGTATTAGTATTGTTATTGTTATTTGTGTTTGAATTATTACTTTTATTATTGTTGATTGATTCTACCTTTTTGGAAGTAATTTCAGTCAGTTCAACTGGTTGTTCGATGCCTTTTATTTTGAATGAGTATAGAAGGTTTGACTCATCAGGATTTTCTATAATAAAATTTAGAAAGTTAATGTTATGATAGGTAAATGTTATGTTGATGTTATGTTATTGCTTACTTGTTTCTATCGCAAAACAATTGTTGTATCTTCGGACAATTTCTTTTCTTTGTGTTTCTTCGAAAAGTGAATTAAAATCCTCTTTTGTAATATTCAAATTCTGAAAACTAAGCTTATCAATAAATTCTATAGCTGTTGATACAGTAGTACAAAAATAATCATCTTCAGACTCAAGCCGTGTTGAATGTCTAAAATTCCTTATAAAATTCATATTTGACTTAAGCTTATTAATATTAGCTTTTAACAACGTATAAACAATAATAGGAAATACTTCATCAGCGCCTGCTAACTTACTTTTCTTTGCGTTTTCACAAACCATAGAGGAAATAATGTTACAGAAGTCAATCAATATTTTACATTTTTTCTTAGGTGTTTTGTATTGATTAATCTCATTCAGTTCTTATAATAGAAGGTAAGGTAATTATTAATGTTTTATTAATGTAATAATAATGTAATATTTTTTACTGTTAATTGCAAAGTTAAGGTATATGTCATCAATCATGCCATCCTCTATGTCAAGATGTTTTGGAGTAATAAATTGATAGTTCTTTATAAGAAGTTCGAATTCGTAATCTTCTTCCTTTTCTTCTTTTGTTCCTGAGAAAATTCTACGAATTAGGTTAGGATAAAGTTAATAAATGTAGATTTGTTAAACGTTATTTACTTATTATAAACTGATTTAGTTATTATTGATTCTATTCCATCACAAGCTTCGGGATAAAGAATCGAATACTTTACTTCCTAATTATCAATATAAGTTTATTATATAATATAAATCTTGTTTACTTTACTCCATATAGCACAAAATTGATTTACTACTTCAGAAACAAATGCTTGAACTTTCTTACTAACTTCTTCAATAGATGATATATTCTTTGATAATAATTCATTGTTAAATCTATATAATATAAATTATAAGTATTATATTAAATATGTTACTTTGTTATGTGGGTTACAATTTTTGAAGACTTTTCATTGTTTATTTTATCAAAAAAGTTAACTTTCATATTTGCTTAATTATTATGCTGTTTATTGATAAAATAATTAAAGTAATAAATTTGCTTTTTATAAATACAAATAAATAAATTAACATATTATTAACATATTATATAAATATTATTACTTTTAACTAATATAATTCCTATAATTTTCTTTATGTAAATATAATATATAATTAATTATATAAAAATACAAAAATTACATATTTCATATTATTATTTTAACTTTTTATTTCTTATTGCAAGTCCAATTCTTTTTTGTTCTCTATCAAATATTATAAAATATTTCCTCAAAAATATATCTCCTAAAACCCATAATGGTCCTCTCGGAGGATTTACATCTAAAGGCATAAAAGCTCTTTTACACATTTTCTTTTTTGCTTTTATATTTATTTTAGTTAAGTTAAGTCCAAGTTCAATAAAGCTTAGTGGTTGTGGAGTAATATTTATTTCTTTTAATCCATCACCTTCTCCATCTTCCGTAATATCAATATCATTTGTTATTTTATCTAATTCATCAATAGAAATTGTTGATTTTTGACTTTTTTTCTTTAAGTTGTAAACTTCGTTGAGCTCTTTATTAATACTTGATGATAAAGATAAAGAATCTGGAGTAAATATACTACTTTTATTTTGATTATTCGCATTCGAATTTGAATTACTATTGCTTTTTGTATTATTAATATTTAACACTTCTTTTAATTTATCAGATATCATATTTGAATTATTTAAATGGTTATTTTTTATTAATATGTTCGAATTATCTTCTATGATGTCGTTCATTTCGTCTAAGTTATCAGTTTCAATTACTTTTTCAGGTCGTTTTAAAATTAAATTATCTTCAAAGTATGATTTACTAGAGAATAAACTATTACTCTTCATTACTACTTCTTTAAGCTCTGAAGTTTCTCTATTTTCTGACTTTAAACTAAGACTATCATCTAATGTTATTGTATCGGATATATGGTCTTTATTCTTCTTAATTGTTTTTTTAATTGGAAATATTAAATAATCTTTAGGCTCCATCGTGTATACAGAATTATTTATTTTAAATCCTAATTTTGGTAACAAGTCTAAGTTATTACATTCTTCTGGTATTTGATTTAATAGTATTCTTAATTCATTTGAAGGACCAGTAATTATACTTGTTCCTGTATCAATAACAAGTTTACATGGTGAACCTTTACATATTTTTAATGGTTTGTCATTAATATAGATATCACTCATAGATATTTGCCAATATGATTCTTCGGTGACATCATGCCAAGTTATATTACCTTAATTAATTATTAATTATATTACCTTCATAAAAATCACTTGAAGGCTCGCCGAATATTATTTGAGAATCAACTTCTTCATTTACATCAGTTAAGTAAAAACTAAACCAATTTTTATTTAGTATATTCATCTTCATTAAATTATCAAATAACGGTGTATAGTTTAAAGTCGATAACGATGGGAAAGATAGTCCTAAAATACCAGAAAATTTTAATTTTTTAAATATTTCTCCTTTTTCTTGCAGTATTTCTCCAAATTGTTGGTTTTTAACTTGTAATGGTCCGAATTTTATCGTGTCTTTACTAAATATTCCTTTTACTTTACCAGAGCCAAACTCTACTTCGACGTGGGTCCCTATCTTTTTATGAGTTTTTGACTTCTTACTATCGTATGTTTTATGTTTTAAACATGCCTTATCCATACATTTACAAGAGGTAATCCAAAAGTTTGAACTTCCTGTATCGAATATTACATCAACAATTTGTGGAGGAGTACCAATTTCAAGCGTACCTATGTATTGGGAGTTTTTGAAATTATTAAGTTTCATTAAAACGTTTGAGGATTTTGTTTCTAAACCTACTTCGGTTTCTAGAAAACTTGGGTTATAATACTTTTTTAGAAAAAACTTTTGTTTAATTTGTAAACTTTTCTGTGCTTTATCAAGCCTATCAAAAAATTCATCTTCATATATTTGATTATCAAAGACTTTATGTTTTAACTTAATATGATAGTTACAAGATAAACTTGGCAAACTTGAAATAGATAAGAAAATTAGAATTGTTGTTTGTAATAATAACTTAATATTATTCAAACATTTAACTTCATTTATCATGTATTATTCAAAAACATTAATATATTATTAATTTTATAATTAATATTATAAAAGTTGGAACATATAATTTATATTACTTTATTAATTTTATATGATTAATTAACAAATTAAGCAAATAAAAATAGTTGTATTATAGTAATACCTAATTAACTTTATCACTTAATTAAACATAAATTTTAATTTAAATTATTATTAATAAAATAAAACAAAACAAAACAAAACAAGATGAGTGTAAATTTAAGTTCGACACCAAAAATAAATGATTTATCGAAAGTAATTAAATTAGCAAGGTAAACTTGGTTATAGCTTATTTTATAACTATAATATTAATATTCATTATTAATAATTTATAACTTCATTAGAGAATATTCAATGCTTGGTAAATATCCAGAATCGATAACAAAATATAAATTAGCATTAAGTTTAATACAAGAGTAAATAATATTTAAATAAAATTATATAAATTTACTTTACATAAATTTATTACTTATAGACGAGCTCAAATTGTCGATGCATTCGCAAGAGAAAAATGGAAAGTAACTTTTGATTCAATTAAAAATGAGGCTTCGAAAATTTCAGAAATCATTCATATATGTGGAAGTTTTAAAACAGCAAGAGATAATGCAAAAAAACAAAAAAATGATGATGAGCATGTGTTTGAAAATCAATTAAGAAATGATAATTATCATTATAATTCAAATAGCAACAATAATAATAACAATAACAATATTAAGAAAAATCCAGGATTTGAAAGATTTGGCGGAAAAGCTCCGTTTTCATATTTAAATGATAAAAATGAAGAAGATGAGGAAGAAGATACTAATGATTATGTAATTAATAATCATTAAATAATAAATAATATTTTAACATAATAGGTCAAACATTCAAAACAAAACAATATAATTAAAAAGAGTTCAATGAGCAACAATTATAATTCAGAAAAGCCAACAAATGTTTGGGATCCACCAATCAAAAAAAGTGTTTCTAACAATAACAATGCACCAAAAAAAGTTGAAAAGAAGTCATATCAACCACCGTCATCCTATCAGTCTGAATATCAACCAAATATAAATGTATTAAGAAATTATGAAAAGCCTTGGAAAGAACCTGAAAAAAAGCCAACTGAAGGAAAAGGAAAATCATTAGACCCTAGTAAAAGTGCATTTTTATTACACCATTATCCAGACGGAAAAGGACCTGACGCAGAATTAATAGAAATGTTAGAAAAAGAAGTAGTTGATACAAATCCTTGTGTTAAATTTGATGATATAGCAGAGTTAGACAACGCAAAAGGAATATTAAAAGAAGCTGTGCTTTTACCTATATTATTACCTGATTACTTTAAAGTACTATTATAATAGTTATAATAATCATATTATATTATTAATAGGGAATTAGAAGACCATGGAAAGGAGTTTTATTATACGGTCCTCCTGGGACTGGAAAAACTATGTTAGCGAAGGCTTTAGCAACACAAGGAAAGACAACATTTTTTAATGTACATTCGTCGTCATTTTCATCGAAGTGGAGAGGAGAAGCTGAAAAGTTAGTCAGAGTAATATTTAATATTATTCACTATGCTTATTAATTGTTCATAAGTTTATGTTAACTTACTTAATTAACAAAATCTACTTAACTTATATAACACATATTAACTCATATTATTAATAGCTTCTCTTTGAAATGGCAAGATTTTATGCACCAACTACTATATTTATAGATGAAGTAGATGCAATTGGATCAAAAAGAGGTGACGGAGAAAATGAAGCTAGCAGAAGGTAATTACTAATACAATACATCAATAAAATATTACAAATACTAAAATATTACTTATACTTAATACTTAATAATATATACTTAATATAATACTTAACACAATATAACACACCATTACATATTCTTATATAATTCTTTTAGAGTAAAAGCTGAAATACTAGTTCAAATGGATGGAGTCGGCTCAAACAGTAGTGCAAACGCAAATGAAGAAAGCACAACCCAAGAAAGAAAAATAGTAATGGTATTAGCAGCTACAAATAGACCAATGGATTTAGACGAAGCTTTAAGAAGACGTTTAGAAAAAAGAATATGTAAAGATAAACATTAATATTATTAACATTAGCATTAACATTAATATTACATTATTATAAATAGATATCCCACTACCTAACAAGAAAGGAAGAGAAGAACTATTCAAAATTAACTTAAAAGGTGTAAAAATAGATGATAAAATCGACTGGGAGTCACTACATAATATGACTGATGGTTATAGTGGTGCTGATATTGCTAATGTCTGCAGAGAAGCCGCTCTTATGGGCATGCGAAGGAGACTTCTAAATAATAGTGCTGATTTTGAGTCACTTATTAATAATCCTGGATTTAAAGATGAGTTGGATGTCCCAATTACAATGATTGATTTACAAGATTCAATTAAGAATATTTCGAAATCAGTAAGTAAGTCTGATTTAAAAGCTTACGAAGATTGGACTAAAGAATTTGCGTCTAATTAAATTGAGAATATAATTAAATATAAAAGAAAATGATTAAATATAATTAATATAGTTCAAATAGATAAATAATTATATGTTATATAAAACTACAAATTGAATATTTTTATGTTAATAAATATTCTTTTGCCTTTAAGTATTACTAATTAATCTAAAAATATTCTTCTTTGAATAAAATTTTATTATTATTAGTTTAATTAGTATTAGTTATAATATTTATTGAGTAAAATATTGATCTAATTCTGTAAACAACTTATTTACAAAAGTAAAAGGTAATTTCTGAATAGGAATCGTAATATGAGGAGTTTCAGAATTTACGACATACTCATCCTCTACATCTAGGTCTTGTTTTAATTTTACTCTAAGTTTTGACTCAAGTACTTCATTAATGTTATAATTCTTTTTATTTTCTTCTCTGTATGTTTTATCCTTCAATTCATTATAAAATTCTGTAAATTCTTTTAGTTTAGACTTATCTTTGTCATTAATTACGTTTCCCAAATATAAATTAGCTTTGCTAAAATATGGATCTAACATTATAGCCTTAGTATAATATAGAATAGCCATTTTCTTACTTAAATCAACTATATCTTTAGCATTCAATTTAATATTTGGAAAATGCTCTTTTTCATCATAATCTTTATGTAGTTTTTTTATCTTATTATTAAGTCTACCAATATAATCGAAAAATCTCCCGAATATAAAAAACTTTAAACTGTTATATCCTGTCTTCATTGCTAATTTAAAAGAAGTTTCATCCTTGTCTAGATTCGTTTTTAAATAATCAAGTATAAATACAAAATTTATCCTAGAAATATATGGTTTACATTTCATACCAATATCTTTGTAAATTTTATATATTAAACTTATAAATCGATGGTTATCATAATCGTAATAATTTGATTTGCCTATCTTTTTAAATGAAGTTAATTTTATTATATTTTCATAACCATCGAATTTCAAAAATAAATTATGCAATTGATTAGAATTCTCCCAAATATTTGCTCCTTTTTGATATTTTTCATATATTAATATAACTGCAATATTATTGAGAGCATAAGCATTTCTATTTTTATTGTCTACTTTGTTTCCAGAAGTATATTCCTTGATATCTTCCCAAGCGTAATAAAAGTGTTTTAAAGCAAACTTAAAATCACCATCATTTTTTTCTTGTCTCCTAATTAACTCTAAACTACCAATGCAAAATGATAGGTCTTTATTCAACTGTAATAAAGTTTGCGTATTTTCAACATTTATTACAAGTAAAAGCTCTAACTCATTAGCTGATTTATTAATTCAATTACAATATATACTACTAATAAGAAACTTTCCCTTTTCATGTTTGATTACTGCTCTAAGTTCTTTACCATATTCAAGTCTTATAATTGTTCTTAAATC
>Ga0100378_1005624_pt1 | contig 11456 bp, 12 predicted proteins | sample CryGeymeta201502_FD_81535 | JGI IMG/M metagenome (GOLD analysis project Ga0100378, IMG submission 81535) | Groundwater microbial communities from Crystal Geyser aquifers in Utah, USA - Crystal Geyser metaG 2015-02 | ecosystem: Environmental > Aquatic > Deep subsurface > Groundwater | place: USA...
AGTCAATTTTTCAGGAGGAATCCCTCTTCTCCTGGTTATAAAATCAAAATAATTTTTGTCTCCGTTCTCCCTAAAAATCCTGTTTCTTTCATAAACAAGCTCCTTAAAAATAGGCTTAAGAGCAAAGATAACACTTTCAAACTGTTTGTAGGCTTTTTTTCTTTCTTTTAAATTCTTTTTCGGGTGAAAAATCTCTATTTTTATGGCATCAATCAGCTCCGAAGGGGCAATACCGTAATATTTTTCTAGCAGTCTGCAATATTTTTTTTGTTTTTGGTTAAATGGATGAACCTTTACTTTGAATTTGGTTTGTTTTAAATCATTCATTTTCTGCTCTACCGATATTTTAAAACATTTTTCTAAAAGGGAAAAGGAAGGGTAGAACTGGTGTTCTTGCGTAGTGACGATACGCTTTATCTCCGATTGGAGTACCCTTCCTTAATCTTGATCACTTATTCAGTTTTTGGCTTAGAAGCTACTTCTTCTCAGGCTCGTCGAGTCTCCTCTCGCACGCAACTTCGCCGTTTGCTTCCTTGATTCGGGCGTTTGCCTCCCACATCCCTCGCTGGGTTCGGTGAATACCACCCTGAATGTCGGTGAACTTGTCCGCCAACCAACGCTCATCGATGTCGCGACGGAGGAGATCACCAAGCGGGATGAACCCCGACGGTAACTGTGGCCCAGACATTTTTCACCTCCAAAGGTGAAACGATAAATAGGGTTGTTAGCCCGAGTCGACAGTTAGACCCGCAAGCCTAACCGTTTCCTGCATCCATACAGGCACTGTTGCTCGAAAGATCACCAAGGCTTGGTCAGAATCGGTTTGTTTTCAGGATTCCCTCTTTACCCAATCTTTAGGTCTTGTGAAAGACCAGTGGCTTTTGGCTGCCAATTAAGGCAGGAACGCCATGACGGGTATCCAAGAGTTACCGTCCACTTCGCCTTTCCCTTCCTATCTTGGTTTATCCCCGAGGATCTCTGTATTTATAGCTCGACTGCCACGCCTTTGCAGCGGAGAACTATTGCCCAACTGAATATCTCAAAGAGCTTCTGGTTCCAAGGGCTTATCCCTAGAATCAGTCATGTTATTAATAATCTCGCAAAAGTCCATCAAAAAACCGAACTCCAAGCTCGGTTTCATACTTTATTATTAATTTAATGTTTTCTTTTAAACTCAAAGCCGCAACCGGCTCTCTGTTGTTTCTTTTATCATATCCTGTGGCATTTGTCAAGAGTTAAATACTACAGGCTTTATCAAATTTTGTGAAACCCTTCGGCTCGCCGTAGCTTTTATGCGAAGGCGGCCCTTTCTTTAACCGCCAAAGCTTTAGCGTCGGCGGTCCCCAAATTTAATGTACTTTTCTGTTGTAACAAAAGCGTACCATAGTATTTCTGGGGTTGTCAAGAATCGTCCTTGACAAGTGCAGGAGAAAAGTTTACAATGTAGAAAGTTAGAAAGTTTACTTGAAGGAGGAATATGCAAGTTTCGACTAAACCGACCAAATCAGAATTCCCCACTGAATGGATAAGGATACTCTCAAAGGGAATGATTACTATCCCCAAGGCTTTTCGTGATGGGTTAGGAATAAAAGAGGGCGAAATTGCCAGAATAAAAAAAATTGGTCGAAGATTGGTTATCGAACCAAGGGAAATCGCCGATTACGAAGTCTACTCTGATGATGAATTAAAGACCATGCTTGAAGAGGACAAGCTCCCCAAAAAGTTGGCAAGCGAGGCCAGCTCTTTATGGCCTGATTTAAAATAATGAAGGTCTTTCTAGATTCTTCTGTTTTAGTTGCTGCTAGCGCTTCAAAAACCGGTGCCTCTGCTTTTGTTTTAGGTTATTGCCGAAGGAAAAAAGTCCTAGGATATACTAGTTTAGATGCTCTTGGTGAAGCGAAAAAGAATGTCGTACTTAAACTCGAGCCACTTTCTCAAAACCGTTTCGCCTTTTTCCTCAAACACGCAAATATTCTCCTAGTTGAAGATCCGTCAGTTGAAGAAACTGCCAAATGCGAGAAGGTTATCAATGCCAAAGATGCCCCAATTCTAGCAGCGGCAGTAAAAAGTCCCGCCTCCTTTCTCCTTACCTTAGATAGAAAGCATTTTCTAAAACCAGAAGTAATGGCTTTCGCCAAATCGTTGAAAATCTTAACTCCCGGTGAATTTGTCTCCATGCACCTTAGACCCAAAATCTAAACCCATCTGACCCATTAACATTCTCGCTGATCATCAACAGAGATCATAGGTGTGACAAAAGAACCCACGGCCGTGGTTTCTCCTTTTACAGTCTCGCGGGGGTTTCCCAACCTTCAAGGTTAAATAGCTTCACACCTCCGGTATTTCTGCATTTTTGAGCCTTCCAAGACGACGTCTTGGAGTATCTAACCCTAAGGGTGCGAAGCTAGGGTGTGAAGCTACTGTATGACTATTGCTTTTTCGATTACCTCTAAGCCGGATTTTAGAAAACTGTTTAAATCCTTTCTGTTTTTCCACTCTGGTTTAAGATTTTCAATAATACTAAGATGATCGGGATAAGGATGAGGATGAGAGGCTCCAAATATAGCATAAAACTTGGGTGAGTCTAAAATGAGGAAGTTTAATACCTCGGAGAGAATCCAAACTTTCTCCTCAGTTGAGCTAATCTCGGAAAAGTTTTTTTCGAAATAATAGTAGAAAAGGAAGTGGAGTAATTCGTGGGCTGTCCGCAATGAAGCATCTTCTTTGGCAAGATAGAATACTTGGAAAGTTTTGTTCTCCAGGAATCTTGGTCCGCAAGGGAAAATAGAAAGATAAGCAAGGTAAAGTCCATTTGGCCATGGATGAGCAAATACTTTATCAACTGCTCTAAAAAACGGTCGTGCTACTAATGCCCACTTTCTTTCGAACTCTTTTCTGGTGTTCTCGAGTTGATTTTGATGTGTTCCATAGAAGGAATCTGTGTATTGCCCGATAATTATTTGTTTCTTTTCTTTATTGGAGAATTCTCTGGCTTGAACGAGTTCAGGATGAAGTTTAATTATAGATTTCCCAAAATCGTGCCCCCCTTTTTGATGATTGAGAAAATGGCAACCGACCCATTTATCTAAATCTTTATTGAGAAAAAATTTTATCCGGGGATACATTTTTTGTTCAAGTTAAATCAATTTTAACAAATTTGTCAAGAACCTTGCATTTATGCCTGATTGACGATATTCTCGTGGTAATGTTCCAAAACTACCTGGCTGGAAAAGAGGATTTCGAAGCTATTGAAGAAGGAATTGCCACTGTCTGGCGTCCAGAACTCAATTTTATTTTCAAAGACAAGAACTTACTCAAAAAAGTCATTGTCATCAGTTTTGATTCCCAAAATCTCTACCTCTGGACTAAAGTCAGTCTCCCAACGCTGGAAACTCTCCCTTCAAACCTTAAAGACTACCATTTCTACAAAGTAAAACATCAAATAACATTTGCCGATGAGGAGCAATTAGGCTGGATGGTTGGCCTGAAAGTAGAAAAAATGGCGGACCATTTGCCCAAGAATATTACCGAACGTATTTAACAAAGGAAGGTTAGAATTTTAGAATTTAAAGATTATTGGTAACAAAGTACTTTTTGAGGCTAATAATAAAATCTTTAGGTATAAGGCCAAATTAAAGCACTAATTTATCTATTATTTTTTGCGTTAGACCATCCAGAAAACCATTAAAGTCATCACACCTTTCATTCTCAATTCTTATACAATTAACCGTACCCTTACAGGGTAAAACCATGGCTAGTCTTTCTACTTCCAATTGTGCTTCTACTCTTTTTTGAACTTCCTCAATGCTCTTCGGGTCAAATTGACTATTAGAACCTCTTTGGCATAAATTATTCCACGCTTCTTCAACCTTTATGTGTACAAAAACTCGGTTACCTGACCATAATCTGTGAGTAATTGACCCTTCGCTAATTAATTTCAGTCTCTTTTTATATAATTCCACGTCTCCACTTTCTAGGGCAAAACGTAGCAAATCTATCTCTGACCTGTCGATAACAACAATTTTCCCAGTCTCTAGGGCCGGAAGTATTACTTCGTGGTATCCTCGATTAATTCCAGCACTAATTAAGCCACTAACGACTCCATGTTGAGGTTTTTTATTTTTAACGATGCTGCCAAGCCTTCTTTGCTCATCTCCGCCCGTAAAATTGAACTTTACTAAAACCACCCCTTCTTCCCCATATTTAGATTTCAATGCCTCAACCAGCCTAGAAGCAATCGCACTCTTTCCTGCTCCGTTGATTCCATCAAGAGCAATAATTCTTCCTTCTACTGTCAGTTGGGGTCGTTCGGTTTCTATCTGCCTTTTATATATCAAAAAACTTTCAATAGACCTATCTGGATTATGCATAAAGTAAGAGCATAATTATTTCAATAACATCATTAAAAATAATTAAATTCGAATCGTAATCTGAATACTTACTATAGAGTGAATTATTTTTAACTAAAACACAATTTACTTTTGCTTTTTGTGCCGATTTTGCGCCTCTATTTGAGTCTTCTATTGCCAAACATTGATCAAACGTTATTCCTAATTTTTCTAAAGCTTCTAAATAAGCCTGGGGGTCGGGTTTTAAATTTTTAACATCCTCTCTAGCAATGACTACATCAAATAACTTGTTCATTTTGAAATAATTTAGGACTTTACCTATAAACTGTCTCTTCGAAGTTGAAACTAAGGCTAATTTATATCCTTTATTTTTCAGCAGTTCAATCGCTTTTAAATTAACAATCAAATTTTCATTAGCTAAAAGTTTATCAAGTTGACCATCATATTCTTGATAAACTTTTTCGATAAACTCTTTATTATTAATCAATTTCTCTGGGCTTTTTCTATTTAAATATTTTATCAAATTACTATTTTTATTTAGCTCATTATCAATATATTCTTCAATAGTGATGTCTCTATTAAAAACTTCTTTGGCAATTTTTCGATAGGCAGCAAAAAACATTTCTTCAGAAGGAATAATTGTCCCATCAAAATCGAACAGGATCGCTTTTAACTGTTGTTTCTTTAAAACATTATCGGCCAAATATCCAGCAACATAATCCCGATATGGCAACGAGGCTTCAGTCAAACCACTGATTTTAAATTTACGAATAAATTCAAGTAATTCTTTTTGAATTTTTTCTCGCCGATTCTTATATTCTTCTGCGTCGGCAATTGCTTCGAATTCGACGAAAGATCCAACATTCTTAATTTCGTCGATAGCGATACTAATTACATATTTGCTCCCTTCTAAAGAATAAACCGTTCTTTTTTTATCGACTTCCACGTATCTGTAAAATCCAAGAGAAAACAAAATATCGAAATAATTCTCACGTAGGGTAATATCTAAAGGTAAATTGTGTTCTTCTTTGGCATAAACACCGGAAAGAATCATTGACTTCCCTTTAAAAGTCAGTTCGCAACTTTGACCCGAGGACCTTATCCTCAAACAGGTTCTATTTTTAATAAATTTACCGGAAATATCAGTAAGATATCCGTCTTTTTCTTCGGTTTGCTCTTTTAAAACAAATCCAATTTTTCGACATTTGTCTAGCAAAAAATCAAGCTTTGAACATTTGTATTTATACTCAATTTCCAGGACTTTATTTTTATTTTCTTTAGCTAAAAGATTTTTTTTGTCAATTTCGGCCACTAAATATCTGCCTTGGATATTGTTGAATTCTTTGAATTTGACCTCACATAAATCCGAAAAATAGCTAGTAATAACCGATTCAAAATCTTTTTTGGTAAAGAATGATCCCCCCACATCTCTCAAAAAACCAACATACCAATATCTGTTTAGTAAATACGGGATTAAACCGGTTTCTTTTGGGTGCTCTATCTCGACAATAATTATCTTTTTACTAACCCGCATTAAACTACTAAATAAGTCCAACAGTTCCTTTTTAGATCCCATATGATGTAATGTATTCCCGCAATAAGCAACATCGAAAGAATTTTTTTGAAAGGGCAGATATTGAGAATTATGGTTAGTAAAAATAATTCTTGGATCTTTATTGCCAGCCAATTTAATCTGGCTCCAGCTAATATCGTTAGCAACAATATATTCAAAATCGTTATTGGCTAGTTTTTGAATTAAGTTGCTATCTCCACAGGAAACATCAATATATTTTTTTGCTGGTCCAATTAAAGATTTAATTTGATCTATAAACTGCTGCTTCTTCTTAAGTCTATCTGTCAAGATAAACCTCTTCATGAATTGATTATGAATCATATACCTGAAGTTGTACTTTTCGTTAGTGAATACTTCTTCTTCAGGAGGTGGAGAAATATAGTTCTTCAACCTAATTAAAGCCAGTTTTACAACTTCCTTGTTTGCATAACGGTTGATTTTTTTAATTTCTACAGGCGTGGAATAAACAAAAGAACCTGTAGAATCGTCAATATTTAACTTGTTCTTATTACGAACGCGGGCAATGAAAGCGATGCCATAATGGCTAAAAGTTTGGTCTTTGTAGGAAAACTTATTTGTTACAAAGGCAATAGGTTCAATCTCTCCTATTACCGTTTTATTCGGCCCTAACGAAATCCTTTCCGATATCCTTCTGATGGCAGTATGAATATCTTCATCGGTTCTTACGCTTCCTCCAGGTAAAGACCAATATAACTCATCTTGAACATTTCTTTCCAAATAAATTTTATGGTTTTCATCATAAATTACCAGAAGAACAAAATATTTTCTTTTAAGAACATAATTAAATAATTCTTCGGACACCTTACCTTCATATTTAATATTTTTAAGTTCGTATATTTTGTCATAAATATTGAAAACATAATCTAAATATTGTCCTTTTTCTCTAAAAATATTATCAAGAGGAAAATAGTTTATTTTATTCATAATTGTAGCCATCAATTTTTTTTATTATTGTTCCATACATATTATAGGGTAATGTGCAATTTTAGCCACTAAAATCTTCTAGTAAATTTAGCAGATGGAGATTGACTTTCTGGTTAATCTCCATCTGCCTGTAATTATACCCCAATCATACTTACCAAGGAAGATTGAAACGATAACTTAAACCTCTTTCGACAAAGCCAATCCCGACAATCCCTATTTTTATTTCACCTTCTTTTTGCATATTTCAAACTAGTCGTTATTTATTGTTCCGCAACAAAAAACCGCCCTTTGGCGGTTAAATTTATCAGCTGTTGAAAAACAACTACTGATAAAAAGCTAGTTACTTTAGAAATCTCTTGGAGAATTCCAAGATTGTTCATCTTGGGGGCTCACTATAGCATAGTCTTTACTATAAGTCAAATTAGAAGGCTACGCCTAATAACTTGACTTTCAAGAAGCAACCCCCTCCCCTGTCAAGCGTTATGCTAAAGAACTACGGTGTCAAAAATGCAAGCTTTGATAAAACGGAGGATTACACGAAGAGCAACTTAGTGTTAATTTTATTCTTCAACCACACTCTTAATTTGTTTCTCAAATAACGGCAAATCGTTAATAATCGTTTCCCATACTCTCTCAAGACGCACACCAAAATATTCATGAATAAAAATATTTCGTGCGCCGGCTGCTTCTTCCCATTCTATTTCCGGGTGTTTTTCTTTAATATCGTCAGGAATATGCTTTACCGCCTCGCCGATAATTTCAAACCTACGAAGGACTGCGTCTTGCAATTGGTTATCTTTTGTAAAGTCCGATTTAGTTCTCCCTTCTGTGTAGGCAATTATCTTTTCAATACTATCGAGAATATCATCCAAGTAAACTTTATAATCTCTCTTCATAAACAAAGGTTGTAGTTCACTATATTTATATATATTATTTATATATATTAAGGCAAGGTTTGAACTTTCACTTATAAGCTTCCAGGGAAGCTTGCAATCGATTAGATTTAGCTTTTCTCAACCTCTCTTTGCCTTCATCGCCCGCACAAAAGTGCAGGATTTTGGCAAAGCGGTTATAAAATCTTTACTGAGCCTTGTAGGATACTTTCTCGAAGTTGCGGTTTGATAGTTGAAAATTCTCCCAAGTCTACCTTCCGACCAAGTGTTTGCTCGAGCTGAAGTTGTAAACCAACAAACTCAAATAAACTCATACCTTTTGGGGGTTCCACCAATATATCAATATCACTATCCTTTTTTGCCTCGCCACGCACAACTGATCCAAAAACGGCAGAACGCGTGACTCCTGCTTGTTTGAGGATCGGGAGAGCTTTGTTCTTAATCTCTTTTAAATTGGCCTTCATAGAAGCTATTATACCAAAATTTAAGTCAAATCTTTTGGGGAGCAACCCCCTCTTTCAGTCCGCCAAAGCTTTCTCGGCCTTCGTAGCCACTTCAGCGAAGGAGGCAGCGTCGGCGACCCCTAAATTCTTACCTTAATTTCAACTACAAAAAGAGTACCATGGTATTTTAAGGGATGTCAAGAAGAACTAACCCTCCGTAGAAATCCAACAGCAATGTTTACAAGACCTCCCCCTTTCGGTCTGAGCCTCAGGGTCGAAGACTTGCAGGCACCCTATGACTTACAGCCTTGACAAGTGCCCAGAAAACGTGTTAAAGTACCTGTACTAAATCCCCCTGTGAGGCCGCAAGGTGTTTACAGGGGCTTTTTTGTGGTGCTACAATCGAGAGTATGCAAAGGTGTTTAATTCTCATTGACGGCAGTAACTTCTATTTCAAACTAAAAGACCTTCGTCTTCATAATCTCCTTGGGTTTGATTTCAAATCCTTCGCCACTTTTCTTGCCCGATCAGAGAAAGTCGTTGGCTCTAAATACTACGTTGGGAGGGTTCGACAAGACGGCACTGCTCACGCGGACAAATTACTTGCTAATCAGCAAAAACTTTTAGAAACACTCAAGCTTCATAATTTCCATTACGAGCTTGGTTATCTTTTAAAAAGCGATCGTGTTTATCACGAAAAAGGAGTGGATGTTCATATCGCCGTTGATATACTTGTCGCTACTTACGAGGATTTATGTGATCGAATTGTTCTTGTTTCTTCCGACACGGACTTAGCCCCAGCAATCAAAAAAGCGCAAGAAAAAGGAAAAATTATAGAGTATGTCGGTTTCTCACACAAACCAAGTGTAGCTATGGTTCGTTTTTGCAAAGAGTCTCGATTGCTTACAAAAGAAGAGTTATTCCCTTTCGTCAGTAAAGATCCCCAACCTAAATAAATCAAATCGATATAATAAACTTATCTATGAAATTTTTTGTTGATTACTCTCAAGAAAAAGACATTCAAAATTATCTCAATGCCGGCTGGAAATTTACTTACGCCAAGCACGGTCGAGAAAATATTCAAGAAAGATTACTTCAAAACTATCCTCAAGAATTTAAAACTAAGTTATTGGGGGCAAAAACAAAGGCTAGTGCCGAAAAAATCGTCAAGGATTTTTTAGACAGTCGTCCGGAGAATTTTAAACATGCAACAAAATTAGTAATTAAAGTTTGCCAGCAAGTATTAGACGAAGAGAAACAGAACATAATTGATCTGCTTCAAAAGATTTATCAAAAACCTTTTCCTTTCGAGAAAATTACAGTTTACATTACTACCTTCCCCATCAGCCCTTACAATTATAAAGAGCACTGGTTTATGGTTAATAGAAATAGTAGTGTTGCTGGTTTCATCAATACGGCCAAACATGAACTAAATCACTTTATGTTTTACCACTATTATTTAGATAAGCTCATACAACAAAAAATATCACAAGAGAAAAGAGAAAAACTTAAAGAAGCTTTAGTAATATTTAGCAATCCCGAAGGAAACGATAAGCCCGACATTAAAGATCTGGAAACTTATCTCAAAACACTGAGCGGAAAAACTATGGATGAAATTATTAATCTAGCCCTAGAATCAAAATATCTTTAACTGATTACTTTTCGGAGGAAACAAGTGATTATAACCCCTTCCTTGTAATTTTTCCCCTAACTTCAACTACAAAAAGCGTACCATAGTATTTTGCCGGTTGTCAACTTTTGTAACGGTGCATATGCAAGTGTGATGCAAGTGTGCCTGCAGGGTGACCCCTGCAGGCACAAAGCCCTCTTTTGAAGTTAGAGGAAATGTAACCGATGTATCTCAGTCCACTCAGGAGAATTAGCTTATACATGTATCACTCGTGGGGTGTGAAGGCTAGACTTAGAAAATCTGTCCAAGATTGAGTTTTTTCAAACTCTTAATATTCTCCGGGCTACTCATAATGCCAATTGTTGCTTTATTAAAATCAAAAATTTCTCTAGCCGCCTCGGTCAAATCTTTATTACTAATTTTTTTAACTGCCGTTTGGAGATCATCGGGTAAATAAATCCTTTTTCTCCAAAATAAATCATCGACCAAGTTTTCTGCAACGGACCAAACACTGTCGTTGCTCATGGAAATCTGGTACATACAGAATTTTTGGGCAGACAGGAATTCCTTCTGGGTAAAACCTTCTTTTTTTACTTTCTCAATTTCTTCCTTGATTATTTCAATAATTCTTGCGGTATTCTCCAAGGAAGCAGAAAAGCCAATTCTAAAAACCGCTCCTTCCGGAAAGATAATAAATGTGCTACCCGCAGAATAAGCAAGAGGTTCTCTTTCTCGAAGCGATATGGCTAATCTGGATCTTCGCGAACTGCCTAACAGATGAGAAATCATCGCCACTGTGTACCTTTTTTTCCAGTCATCGGCTCTAAGTCGGAAAAGTGGGAGCCAACTGGTAAAGGCCACCTGATTAATGTTCTCTTCTTGGAAAAAAATCTTCTTGAAAAACTTAGGCAGCTTGGAGGTGGCTTTAAGATTTTCTTTTCCTTTGGGTTGATGAAAATATTCCGTTATCTTTTTCTTGACTAAATTTGGACCAAGATCGCCAACAATAACCAAAATCATTCTTCCGGGAGAGTAATACTTTTGATGAGCCAAAATTAAATCTTTTCTAGTAATGTCTTTTATTGCTTCCGGTACTCCTCGCGGGTCGAGAGTATAGGGATGATTTTTTCCCCAATAACTTTCTAAGAGATGAAAGAAAAAACGATTGTCAGGAAAATCCCAATGATCCAAATACTCCTGAAGAATAATTTTTCTTTCTCTTTCGATCCCCTCCTTGGAAAAAACAGGGGAGAAAGTAAATTCTGAAAGTAGTGACAACGCCTCGGAAAAGGTTTCTTTGGGCACCCGCAAGCTAAATTTAGTGCTTGCACCTCCAACTTTATGTGATGCCGATATTCCTAGTTCTTCTTCTTTGAGTGAAAGTTGTGTAAACGACGGGTAATTTTTTGTCCCGTGAGCCAGAACATGTTCCAAAAAATGGAAGGTGCCATTTTTGATTTCTGTCTCGTGCCAACTTCCGGCTTTTACCCAAAGATAGACTGCCACTGCTTCAATTCCTTTCAGTGGCCAAAAAACCGCTTTTAACCCATTTGGTAGGTTAAAAAGAAAATAAGGCTTCTTTGAATCTCTTTTCTTCACTTTTTAAGATGAACTTTTATGACT
>Ga0100378_1005627_pt1 | contig 11455 bp, 12 predicted proteins | sample CryGeymeta201502_FD_81535 | JGI IMG/M metagenome (GOLD analysis project Ga0100378, IMG submission 81535) | Groundwater microbial communities from Crystal Geyser aquifers in Utah, USA - Crystal Geyser metaG 2015-02 | ecosystem: Environmental > Aquatic > Deep subsurface > Groundwater | place: USA...
AAATAACACAACACTAGAATTAATCAACTCTTCAGATTCAGACCATTCCGACTTCAAAGAAATTAACATCGAAATCGACCAAACAACAAGAAAAATATTAATAATAGGAGAAGAACTAGCAGGCAGAATAACTTTATTTAATAACTATTTAGACATGTTCGACGGAATCAAAAAAACAAACAAAAAAATAAAATTAAAGAAAGTTCATTTACTTAATAAACTACAAAATTTTCAGATAATAGAGTCAACTGGCTACGAAGAAAACTCATCAAAATTAGAAATAAACGAATTGTCTAGTATTTTATTAAGTAAAGGTAGGATGCGATGGATTTATATTTGTATTTAGCAATTTCAGTAATCATTCTTTATCTTATATTGAGAACTTTAAGAAGTCATATCATGAATTGTTAGGTAAGAAGTACTTTCCATGTGTTTATGTTAAGAATGCAACTGTTACGAATAATAATCTGAATTATGGTTATGAGAACGATAATATTGATGTTTCGAGAATAAATATAGCTACAAGTGATTTGAATTTTCCGTTGATAAATGTTGTAAATAACTTTGAGTATCTGGAATGTGAGAAAATATTAGAAAAAATATTAAAAGAAATAGAAAAAGAATCAAACGACGAATTTCCTTACAGCCTTCAATACGTAGAAGAACTTAAACTAAATTTCTGGCTAAAATACTTTAAGAACATTTACTTTGCAAATTTCCTTATATTAATCACAACAATAGTAAGTTTACATTAAAATTAAACATAAATAAACTATACTTAAAATAATATTTTAGGTATTATCTTTATATGATTTATATTTTATCATATCAACTAAAGACTTCTTAAACGAAGAAAATAAAGTCGATGACCTATACTTAGGAATTAGACTAAATTTAAATGCAATAAATATAGTAACAACTTTAATCGTACTAAAAATTGGAATGTTTAACAAAGAAAAGATTAATAAAATGAGAAAGTTTGAAAAATACCTAATTATTGTTAATGTTTTGATATTGCTGACATTAGGTTTATTACATCTTAGAGTTAAACATGTAAGAATATTTTATAATAATGCTTATAATAACTCATTAATATATATAATAGCTTAAAAATCATAATGATGAGTATTTTTCTTTCAAGTTTTATCATTTTGTTGATATAGTTTTTTATATAGTGTCATTTTATATTTTGAAGAAGTTACAGTATTCGAAACCACAATATGAAGGTAGAGGAAAAAACGAAACTCAACATACGTTAAAACCTAGAAAGTCAATTTAATATATTTAAGGATAATTTTCTAGAAAGAATTTAAGAAGTTAGAGAATGATATTATGTATTAAATATTATATTATTCAATAAGTTATATATGATGTTAGATATTTTTTAATATTTTGCAATAAATTTCTAATAAAACTAAATAACATATTTCTAAATATTCTAATATAAAAATATTTAACGACTCACTTATTTTAATAAGTAATAAATAACTTAATAGTTAAATAATTAAAATAAATAATAAAATTATATAATAAATGGACAAAAAACAAGAATCTAAAGAAAATAAATCAATCGAAGAGATTGAATCTCACATATTAAAAAGATATGATCTAATAAATAAACAAGGTATTTAATATTGTAATACTAAAACTTTAGGAAAGGGAGCTTATGGTGTAGTTTTTAAAGCAGCTGATAAAAAATCAGGAGAGATAGTTGGATTAAAAAAAATATTTGATGCTTTCCAAAACTCAACTGACGCTCAAAGAACTTATAGAGAAATTATGTTATTACAAGAGTTAAATAATCATGAGAATATAATTAGACTACTAAACGTAATTAAGGCTGAAAACGATAAGGATATTTATCTTATTTTTGAATATATGGAAACTGATCTTCACACAGTTATCAGAGCAAATATATTAGAAGACGTTCACAAAGAGTTTATAATTTATCAAACATTAAAAGCACTAAAATATATACACTCCGCAGGAATCATACATAGAGATCTAAAACCTAGTAATATCTTAATAAATTCCGACGTTAATATTAAAATTTGTGATTTTGGCTTGGCTAGGTCACTTTCCCTTGGCAAAGAAGGTAGTCTTCCAGTTCTAACTGACTATGTTGCTACAAGATGGTACAGAGCTCCAGAAATCTTACTAGGATCTACAAAATACTCTAAAGCCGCTGATGTTTGGTCTATCGGCTGTATCCTCGGAGAGCTCTTATGCGGGAAGGCGTTATTCCCTGGAACATCTACTCTCAATCAATTAAATAAAGTCTTAGAAATTACGGGAAAACCTTCAAAAGACGATATAATAGCCTTACAATCTGACTTAGCTAATACTATGCTAGAGACTATCCCTAGTATTAAAACAAAAAGTTTGAAAAATATGTTCAAAAATGCTTCAAGCAATGCAATAGACCTACTATCTAAAATGCTTCAATTTAATCCAAATAAAAGAATAACAATTGACGAGGCTTTAGAACATCCCTTCGTCGAGGCATTCCACCAAAAAGAAAAGGAAACCGTAAGCGATAAGATTATCAAAATCCCTATGGATGATAACACAAAATATAGCGTTAAGGAATACCGACAAAGATTATATGATGATATCCTCAAGAGAAAGAAAGAAATAAGAAAAAAGATAGTAGCAATGCAAAAGAAGAGTACAACATCCAACAATAACTTAGAGACTTCATCGTCTACTTCAACATCACAGAAACAGCCTTCAACATCGTCATCCTCGGTTAAGCCTGATAAGAAATAGATTTTAGCTATATATGCTATATATTTATTAATATAATCTTATATAATCTCTTATAATCTTTTATAATATTTTATACTTTTATAATCTTTTATATATTTTAATTTATTTTATATTATAATATATAATTTATATTACTTTTTTTACTTTTATAATTTTGATTATAAACAATATTTTGACATTATATTTTCTTTTAATCTTTTCTTATATTAATAAATAATCAAATAACTATACAACTTAACATTTTATTAAAAATTTAATAAAAAAAGAATTAATATGGAGGTAAATTCCAGTAATTCAATTATATTTACAAATGAAGAAAAGTCTAATAAAGTAAGAACAAATCTTCTTCTTATAACAGAAATAGACATTAAAGAATTCAAAAAAACTCAACAAAGTATGTTAATCAATTCAACAACTCCTTCGAAGCCAGAAGAATTTGTTATACATTTAAATGAAGAAAATTTTAAATCAAAAATTAATAGTGAAATTGAAAAGTTATCTACAAAACAGAAGAGAAAAGTCCCTATAAAGCTGAATGAAATAGTTGACTATAAGGATGAGTTTTTTAATGATTTTCAGAAAATAAGCCATAAGCAAATGATAGCATCAAAGAAAAATGAAAACTTCCTAAAGAAAAATTTAAACTTAGAAAAAAGGAGCTCGAGTTCGATATCTGCTTCGAAAAAGAGTTCTGGTTCAGTGTTAACGTCAGCTAAAAAGTCGCATAATCAAATAGAATATAATCTCGAAAACAGAAACTTAACCAATAAATTTTTATCAAACCCAGTTATCTACAAACGAGTTAAGCAAAACTTCTACTACTTAAGATCTCTTTGTAATTCTTTCAAAATGCATCCACAAAGCCCAAGCCATCTAACTAAATACAGCTATGGCCGAAAGAACACTAATAATACTAACAACAGCGAACACTTTCGTGAATTCGAAGAAATCTTAATGATTAAAGAGAACATAGCCGACGAATACGCAGCTAAGATGCGAGACTATAGGAATAGCAGCTTGAAATTGTTTGATCTGAAAAAACTACAAACAAGCCGTAATTTAGTTGAATTGCTTACTTCACCCCAGAAGAAGAGGAGAAACAGTTGTTTGTCTAATACAGAATTACAAGGCTTTCAAAGTTTGCTAAACTCTTGTAACAATATAAGTCCAGTAAAAAAGCTTTTAAATAAGAATATAGCAGCAAATTATAATATTGGTAAGCTTGACGAGGAATTGAATCTGGAGATTATTGATACGTCAAATTCTAAAAATTCAAATTCAAATGGGACTGATAATAGGAGCATAAATCTTAATCATAAATTCAATCTTAATGATAATATTTGTTTTAATATGCTAAATAATCTTGAAAAAGTAGAAAAGATCGCAACTAGTAAAAAATCCTCAAAGGAGTTAGCTTTTAATTCAATTAAGAAGGATTTTAACTTTGAAAGTTACACCCTTACTAACAACTCTGTAATATTTTCAGTTGATGGAGAAAATGATATTTCTATGAATGACAAAACAATAAAATTATCACCACAAACTAAAATAAAAACAAAACACATTATGAACGACAAAGATAGTTCATTAAAAGATTACTCTTCACTAAATAAGGCATTAATCAAAGATAGTATTTCATTACTGAGTGAAAAAAGCGAAGATGACATCAAATTCAACATGGAAGATAGAACAAATAATGATTCTCTAATAAGATTTAGATTAAGTAGCGAGGACGAAAAGAATACTTCTCCTATACACTTAAATCTTAATATTAAAAATGGCCTTGAAGACATTATTGAACAAGATAACGAAATAATATTAGAAAAAATTGACAAAATTAAGTATAAAGATAAAGATAGTGATAAAGACAGTGATATATTTAGCGATAAGGATATAATTTTAGTTAAACCAGCGTCATCACCATCAAAATTCTCTAAAAGGAAGATGGAAACTAACAAACAACTTGTTAATAATTTAAACTTGAGTATTAAGGTTTTAATGGAATCTCCGATAGAAGAAAAATCTGATGAAGAGAATAAGGTTATTAAATTAAATGAGTGCAAAGTTATTGAAAGAAATATTACAAAGAAGCAAAAAACAATCTCACCTAAGAAAAGTCAAACTTCAAACTCATTATTTGTTTTTAAGAAGTGTAACACTGATAAGATAGTTTCTAATAATTTATCTGACGAACTATCTGATATAAGTACATAAGTCGTATTAGTAACATAAGTAACGAAATAACATAATGTAGCAACAAGTATTGTAATTTTAAAGTACAATAGGTAATATAAAGACAAGTAATGAATGACCCAAAGTGCAATATTAGTATAATTATATAATAGATTTGTAGATAAAAGCATTTTTTCTTATAAATAATTAATATAAATAATATTATAATAATTATTATAATTATATAATAAAGTATATAATAAAGTATTATTACAATTATAAATTTATTAAGTTATGCTATATTATATATTATAATAAATAAACTTTAATACTACTAATAATATTTAATCAATTTATCTACATTCTCAATAACTATTTTTCAATTCTACTACAAGTTCTTTATTAGAATCATTACTATTACTTGAAACTATATTACTTAAACTCATGTTGGCTTCTGAACTACTACTTAATCCATTTTCATTATCAATTATTAGTTCTAAACTACTCTCGTAGTTTACTGAATAGGCTGATTTATGATCATAAGTATATTTGATATATTTTATATTTTCTAGTCTTAAATCCGGTTTGTTAGCAATTGATTCCAAATAGTTGGCTAAATATACTAATTCTATATCTGATTTATTATCATAAAAAGGGAGTATTGGAATTCCACTGTCTAAATGACAAGCAAAAGAGAGTAATGAATTATCTACTATTAACATATCTTTAATATCAACATTCTTGAATATTCTTAAATCTTTAATATAAACTATATTTTCATCAATCACATCTTTTACACAATTCTCTCTATAAAGTCTTAAACTAAAAATTTCATTATTTTTATCAAATATATCAAGGACAGCATTTGCATAATGTTTTATACTTGCTGTGTAACAAATTATATCGTATTTTGCTTCTTTTAATTTTTGAAGACATTCTTTAACAAAAGGTCTAATGTTAATTCCAACCTAAGTAATTATTTTATAAATTTACTTTTATTTGTTTCCCACATGGGAGTTGAAATGAAATAGTTTGATCAGCCTTTTCAATATCCTTTTTCAAACAATGAATTAATGTTTCGTCCAAATCGAAAATGATTAGCTTTTTATCTAGAGAAATTAAAATATAGAGTAATTAATATATTAAAATGATTAAAATTACATATATTTTTATTGAGTCTATAGTCGATATAGTGGTTTTCTAAATTAATTTTTGAACTTTCTAAGTTTGATTTCTTAACTTTGTGTAAACATTCTTTAATGTATAAATTAAAATCTTTTATATCTTCTAATTCTTCAGTATTAGAGAAGTTGTTTGATTCATCCTCTTCAATAAGTTTTTTAGAAGTATTTGATTGGGAAAGGTTACTTTTTGAGTTTTTTTTCTTTATAATAGATGTGATCATTTTCTCAACATCATCTTCTTCTTCTACTAAACGATCAAAGCTTGGGTGTTTTAATTTCTTTTCAGTCTCTAACTTAGGTTTCTCAAGCTTATCAAGATTAATAGGCTTATCAACAGGCATATAATCAAGCTTATCATCAAGCTTATTAACAGCCAAATCAGCCTTATCATCTTTATCATCTTTATCAGCCTTATCATCCTTATCAAATTTATCAAAACCAAAACTTAAGGAGCTATCGAACGACATAACAGATAATACTTTAGGAGAATTAAAATTTTCTTCTGGAACTTTTGTTATTTCTTTAGTAGGATGAGCTGCAAAGTATTTATTAATATCAAAATTATCATTGCTATCTATTGATTCTTTCTTGTTCTCACCATAATTATTATCATCTGAAATTAGGTCTTTATAAGTTAAATATTCATTATCGGTAAAATCAATTATTGATTGTGTTAGTGACAACTTTCTATTCTCTGCATTGTCGATATTCTCTAAGTACTCTGCGCTGAATCGAACAGTGTCACCGGAGTTAGTAATATCACTATGCTTTTGGATGTTATGTAGTAGTTGTGTATTGGTGCTGTATTCTTTATTTTTAAAGCTTAATTCATTAATCTCACTCTCACTCTCGCTTGCATTATCTGATGAATTCCTCGCTAAATTTTTATCAGTTTTTTTAAGAGTTTGAATCTTATTAAAATCTTTATTCTCTACTGGTTCAAGTTTTATATTAGCTTTGCTAGGCAATTTTGCTGTCTTTGCTGTTTTTTTATTAGTGAGGATTTCATTTTCTGTATTACATTTCTTTAGTTTATCCATGACATAAAGTTTATCCATAACTTGGTCGTTAACTTGGTCGTTAACTTGATTTTTTCTTGTTGGCGATAGATCAATATCAGAGTTAAATCTCGATGTTCGCTTTTCTTCTTTGAATATTTTTGCTGTTTTTAGGTAATTTGTAATTAGTTTGATTTGGTAGTCAAAATTGAGTATTTTATTTGTTTTGTTAATATTCGTGTTTGTGATTGTGTTAATATTAGTTGAGTTGGTGAGGTCTGAAAAGTTTCTGACTTTATCTAAGTTATGTTATGATGATTAAGAAATACTTACTTTCAAAATTATGTTTATCATTACAAAACTGATTTCTATTCTCTTTTTTAATTTGGTAAGATTCACTAATGGCCTTTTTTTCAATAATCAAATTGTTATTTGTGTTAATAAATTCCGTCATTATTAATTAATTAACATAGCAAATAATAACAAAAATAATTTTACTTTTCTTAGTTATATTAAATTAACCCATATAATAATACAAAATTATAAATTAGTTATTATACAAACAAACAAAACTATTATATTATTCAAATTATAATTAATTACAGTTAAAATAAAAATTTATCATATACTAAAAAACTTAGAAAAAACAATTGAACAGCTCTTCAGCATTAAATTCCATATTTTCATCTGATATAAACTCATATATTGTATTTCTACTTATGATACATGCTTTTTCTATTAAGTTTTGGTTATTGAATATATGATTGATAATATTATTAGCGTTGACAACATCTAGTTGGTTCATGTTTTCATCCTCGAAGGCAACTTTGTATAAAAAGCATTCATTCACAAAGACAACTATATTACTTGTTCTAAAGTCTTTTAACTTGATAATGCCATTAAAGAAGACTTTAAAACTTTTATCCATACCAATACTATATACATGATCTTTGTGATTGAGTATCAGTGTCTCTTCCCATTTCTTCAACTGAGAAAGAAATCCAATATTAATATCAATACAGGGTCTTTTCATTTTAACCAAGTTGTAAGCAGTTTCGAAGGAGTATTTGTACTTCCACATTAAGTAACTAATTACAATAGCAGGTCCACGAGAGATTCCCTAAAAATAAATAAATTTAAATACCTCATAGCAATGAATAAGAACTTTTGTTCCGGTTTTAGAGCAGTTTTCTAAAAACTCTATACATTTGTAAAAAATAGAGATTATGTCGTAGCCTGGGTCGTCCTGGGCGTTGATTGTAAGGTAGCAAATTTCATTAAAGTAGATAGGAGTATAGCTGTTTGATTTTGCTGCTGAGTTTATGATGTGAGTGATTTCATTGTTGACTAAGTAGTCTTTATTACATGCAGTTTTGTAGTTTGACAGGAAAATATTATTGGAAATCTGATTACATTCATTTTTACAATTTTCATAATAGAGATTATCATTCTTTGTCTTGCTTATAATTTCCTTTTCAACTTTACCAGCTGCACTGAGATTTATTTTAAGATTCAATTTCATTTTGTTCAATTCTTTTACTTTTCTTTGAAAAATAATTTTGTATTATTAATATTCATTAAATAGTTGTTAAATTTAAAAATAAATTTATTATATTACTATTATTAGTATTAGAGTTAACTCATAAGTTATTTGATTATTTGATTAAATGATTTATTAATACATTTTACATTTTGCATTTTATTATGTTATTGTATTTATTAATTAATTAATAAAAACATAAAATTGAAACATAACATATTAATTCAATATATTAACATACATATTAATTTAATATATTAATTTACTTCTTTAATTTAATATATTAGTTTGTAATGTCGAATATAATTAGAAGTCCCTTAATAACAAAATTTGAAAAAAATCTTAGTTCGAAGTTAATTCTAACAAGACATGGGGAATCTATTTATAATAAAAAAATAAGAGAAATTAATAGTTTGAAATTGAAAAATCACGAAGAATTTACAAAATTAAGAATGGAAACAAGAGTTAGTCCAGACTATTGTGATTGTGATATTACAGAACATGGTCAGGAAGAATGTTATAACACCGGAAAAAAGTTAGAATCAATTAACTTAAAATATATATTTGTTTCTCCAATGATGAGAGCACTACAATCATGTGAAAACGTAGTAAAAGGATATTTAGACGCAAATAAAATCAACGATTCAAATAAATCTCCTAAAGTAATGGTTAGTCCATTAATATTTGAAAAAATTGAAGATGGTTGTGATATACTTTCGAACATCTATAGAAATATGAGTGCTTATAATGATTACGACTGGACCGAATTTAAGAAGCTTAGACAAGAGACATTACCAATTTATATGTTAAACTACTGCGATACTATTATCGATGTTAAGACTAAAGAGAAGAAATTTTCAAACGATAATCCTTACTTTAACCTTTGCTTAAGCCAGTTCAAAAAAAATTTAAAATTCAACCACGAAGACCTTATCTTAAGAGCAATGGAAGAACTCGGCGAAACCTATATAGAAAGCAGTATTAAAACATACGACAGGTTAATTGAGTTTAAAACATTTTTGAGCAGATTTCTAAAAGAAAATACCTTAAAGAAAGACGAAAGAATCCTCTTAGTAGGACATTCTATAGTTTTTAAGCATTTTTTTACTAAAATGATTTATGAAGACACATTTGAACCAGTAGAGAAAGAAGAAAACTATATCCATCTTAATAATGGAGAAACTGCAAGTGTGTACTTTGATGATGAAGTGTTATTTAAAAATTTAAGAATTTAATATAGTTTTGGATTGAACTTTAATATTAACTTTAATAATATTATATATTATAATAGTAATATAATATTATAATATATTTTTATAGTAATTATGTCATAATTTATTGTTATATATACAGCGTAATAAAGTATTTAGTATATTAATTATTAATTATTTAATGGGGTGTAGTTGTTCCTACTTAGACAAAAATAAATATGAAGTAAATTTACAACTATCTCTGAATAATTCATTAACTTCGCCAAGACCGGAGGAAATTAATTTTGCAAAACTAAAAAAATTAGGAATAGAATTTATAAATAAGGAACTTAATAACGAATTTAAGGATAAGGCTAAAGGCAATTATAAAAACAAGGGAAGTAACGAAAGTAAAGGACTTAAGGAAATTAAGGAAAACGCTGACTACAAAGAATACAAATTCGACAAAGAATTTCTGAACAATAATAACTCTACTGATCTGTTTACCCTTCCTAATCTTACAAAATCAGGCTATATACAAACTGAACCTAGAAATGATGATAATATAAAAAAAAATAATATAATGCCTTATAAAAGAAGGAAAAATATTAGTTCGGAATCATATGGAATATTTAATAAACTTGAAGAAGTAAAATCTAACATAGTGCCTAATAATAAACTATCTAGTGAGAAACAAAATTTTATAAAAGAACATTTAGTAAAGTCGTTTATATTTCAGGCTTTTATTAATGATAATAATAATTTAAATATGATAATTAACGCGTTTGAAGAATACTTCTTCATAGCAAATACAAAAATTATATTACAGGACGAAGAAGGCTCAATATTATATTTAATTTATGAAGGAGAAGTAGAAGAAAGCTGTCTAATTGATGTAACTGATAATATTAATGTAATTATTACTTTTGTTAATGCATAATTTATTAATTTATTCATTTATTTATTTAATAACTTAATTCATTACTTTATTTACTATAGGGTCAAATTACTAATGAAAAAACAATACCTAGAAAGTTGACAAAAGGAGATATTTTAGGAGAATTAGCTATTTTCCATAATTATAAACACAAAAAAACTATTACAGCAAATAAAGATTGCACTATATTAGGAATAAAAAGACAAAACTTTAACTATATAGTAAAGGAAATATCATTGTAATTACCGATTTTTTAATTAATCTTTTAGAAAAAAAACTGAAAGATATATAAAACTACTAAAACAAATTAAAATACTGACATGTCTTAATACAAACCAATTTGCAATCTTAAGTGATTCTTTACAGGAAGTTTTATTATATATTGGAGATTATCTTTTGAAACAAGTAAGATAAATTATTAACTTTAAACATAATTATACATCTAAGTAGATAATAAATATCAATTCATTTATTAATTCAAGTAATAATTCATTCATTTATTTATTATAGGGTGAATTAATAGATCAATTTTTCATAATTGGAGAAGGGAATGTTAGTGTTACTTTAAACTTTGAAAATAGCGAAAATGATAATTCAGAAATTAAAGGGAACGCAACTAAACCTACTAAGAAAACTAATTCAAATAATAATACAAATAATAATAC
>Ga0100378_1005631_pt1 | contig 11451 bp, 14 predicted proteins | sample CryGeymeta201502_FD_81535 | JGI IMG/M metagenome (GOLD analysis project Ga0100378, IMG submission 81535) | Groundwater microbial communities from Crystal Geyser aquifers in Utah, USA - Crystal Geyser metaG 2015-02 | ecosystem: Environmental > Aquatic > Deep subsurface > Groundwater | place: USA...
GGGGATTGGGCCCAATCCCCAATCCCCAATCCCCAATCCCCAAATATTATTTATATTTTAAAAAACATTAACTCAAACATTAATATTATTTAAATTAATATTTCAAAAACTCTTTTATTTTAAAACTAAATTTTATTACATATTATTAATTACAAAATTTATACATAAATTAATAAAAGTAAAATTAATAATTAATAAAACAAACATGAAAAATACTAATAACACATACAAAAACATAAATTCAAACATTTCAAACAATTTATATTCTTCAAATAGTAGTAAAGTTACTACAAATACTACCAAAGCATACAACTCCAATAGGTAATAAAAACAATACTTAACTTAAAATTGCAATAATATTATTTATTATCTATACAATCATTAACTATTAACTATTATAAAGCATTCAAACTAAACCTGGAATTTCCAAAAACATTACTAACAGCAATAGTAGCAGTAATAGTGGGAAGTATATTCCTAGCTTTAATATAGAAGATGATTATATTAATAATACTCTTAAGGAAATACAAAGTAACAAAATGACTGATAAGCGAACTAATAAACCAAATACTTTAAAAGTTGAAGAAAGAAATCCGAATTTTAATTTTAAACCTGTTATTAACAAACCAACAATTATTAATAAAACAGGATTTTCCGGTAACTCTAATAGTAATTATGGCAATACAGGTAACAATAACAGAATGAACAATAAAGGTATAGAGGACTCAAGACCAGTTAACAAATTAGTTAAGTCATCAAACTTAATGAATCAACAAATAAATAATTTAGTTACTTTCCCATGTAAGTTTTGCGAAAGAAGATTTGTAGAAGAATCACTAGCTAAACATGAAAAGAACTGCAAAAGAGTATTCTTTTCTAAAAGAAAAGCATTCGATCCTCAAAAACATAGAATAATCGATTCTGAACATGCTATGCTAATTAAATTCTCTAAGAAGAACGAGAAATTTTATTCTTCTCAACAACATAAGAGAAACTGGAAACAAGAATCAGAAGAATGGCGAAGCGGGCTAAAGGATGCAAGAGCCCATGAGCAAATGAGTAATATTAATACAAGTAAAAGTAATTATGGAAGTAAGTATTCAACTGGTTCGAAAACATCAAATAGTTATAATTCCAATTCCAAAAGTACTTCTAATGTAGGAACATTGAAAACTTGTTACTATTGCAATAGAAGTTTCCCTGCAAGTAGTTTACTAAAACATGTTAGTTTTTGTGAGTATAGAGAGAAAGGATTAAATATCAAAAAGTTATTCCCTGGAGGCAAGAAATCTAATCATAGTAGTTATAGCCAAAAAGTTCAAAATAATTTAGACAACAATCAAAGCCAAAAATTATATACTAATTCAAACTCCTCATTGTCAAAGAATAACAATATGAATAATATGAATAGTTTAAATAATAATATGAACTCCATGAATGTTAATTCTAAAAATACGGGAATGGGTATGAATTCGATGAATATGAAAGGAATGGGAGGTGGTATGGGAGGCGGCATGGGAATGTCCAATGATTCAAATAGCAAATATAAAATTATAAACAGTAATACTTCATCATTAAAGTGGTAACTTTGGTAACTGTGAATATGGTAACTTAATAATATTAATAACTAGTTAGGTTTTTAGATAACTTATTAATATAATTATTTATATATAAATATATACAATTTAATAATTCTATATAATTAAACATATAATACTAATTATTATTTCATATTAATAAATAAACAATTTATAAATAAAACTATTAATTAATAAGTTATAAACGTATACTATAAATAAAATAATATTTAATAAACTTTCTTTAAAATAACATAACATAACATAATAATAAACAAAAACTATTAAATAACCTACTATAAACTTAAATAATAAAAAATTAAATCACTCTTAAAAAGAATAATACTATTTTATTTCCTTATGCAGTATTAGTTTCTACTACATTATCTGGGTTATCATCTTTTCCTCCTTTTAATAAAAGGATTTCAGCTAAAGCATTATTAAGCTTTTCCTCAGTATGAGCAACTAATTCTTTCAAATTAGTGTTATCAGCTTCTAATAAATGAATTTGATCCTATAAATGTTATGAATAATGTTTATATATAAATGTTTACGTCTTTTTTTAGAATTTCATCTCTTAGTAATTTAACCTCTTCGTCGGCTTTCAATTCTACTTTTTCAACGACATGTTCAAACTTATTTTCCATAACGGCAAAGCTGGATTCAATTTTATCAATTGGTTTTCTTGGAGCATCTTTATTTTCTCCTTTTGTCCATTCGTCTAAGGTCATTCCTACTTCTCCAGTAAGACAGTCAACATATGAATCTGCATGGAAACCTTCATTTCTTTTTGGAACATTGAATGATACATACTCAATAGAATTTCCAGTTAATTTAGCAGCTCTGGCTTGTTCACATTTGAAATAATTCATAGCTCTCTTAGGGAAGAAGCAAATTGATTTTTGAGGAACGGTTGAGCTATAGTTATTCATATAGGCAATAGCTCCGTTAGAACAGTCATAGTATTTGATATTTCCTTCTCCTTTTCCTGGAACGTATAACATATTGGTATCAGCATCAAAAGTGGGATATAAAACTCCACTGGCATTATCGATAAACATAGTTTGGACTCTGATAAATGTTAATGTTAGATTATTAAAATTAATAAATGTATATTAAAATTAATTACTCTTTGGTAAAGTTTCTTGAATCCCATAGTCTAATTTGTCTTTCATTAGTTTTAGAAAATCCAGTAGTAACAAGGTTAGCATTATCTAACCAAACCATTTTGTGAGTTTTAATTCCTTCATGGGCTTGAACGGAAAGTCTTGATTTTTCATCATTGGATCTAGGGTCTAGTATATGAACTAATTTATCTTTAGTAGTGCAACCTAATAAACTTCCATTTGGGTTCCAGTCTAATGAAAGGAGATTTTCATTTGCTTGGAAATCCCATACTTTAGCACCATTCATAATATTAAATACGTGGACGCTAAAATCAAATGAGGCTGAAGCAATGAGTTCATGAACGTTGGGGTTCCATGAGCAGAAAGAAACTCTTTTTGAGTGTTGCTGAAAATTTTAATAAAATAATACACTATATTTTTGAGTTTCAGCACTTAAGTTTTCCTTTAATCCATCTTTTTCTACTTGCCAAATTCTAACAGTAGCATCGTCGGAACAAGTTGCTAATAAATTTGTTTGGAAAGGACTAAATTTTAAATCGCATACTGGGCCTTGATGTCCAGTAATATATTTTTGATCTTGTTCGACTCTGTGAGGTTTAGTAGAATCGATTATGGCAACTATTCCTCCTCCTGTAGAACTCCATGAAACACCAAGAAAATGTGTATTAGCGTCAATTAATCTTCCTTCTGTTGTTATTGAACATGGATGAACATCTTCGTATTTGATTTTCCATGCCTCACCTATATTTTATTTTAACTTTATTATTTTACCATAAACATTCTTAAATTTACTAATGGTTTTCATTTAATATATCCTTAATTAATAAAATAATTATAAATAATAATTATAATTATAAATAATATTAATTTAATAAAGTTAACATTATCTATATCATCTTATCATTTTTTATTTCCATTTGACGCTGAAGTAAACTTTTCCATCATAGCAATAAACTCTTTTAATGAAAGTTCTCCATCTCCATTTGTGTCTGATTCTTGTATTAAACTTTCAAAAACATCTTTTTCTGATTCTTTTCCATTCATATTAAATATTTGCATTACTTCTTCAACACTAATTTTACCACTATTATCCTAAAATTATTTTAATTTATATTAATTTATGTGATGAATTACTTTATCAAATGCTCTAAACGCTGCTTCTAAATTATTTTTAGATAGTAATTTCTGTCTATTTAATGAAAAAGCTAAAAACTCATTGTAATCAATATTTCCACTTTTATCTAGATCACAGCTTTCCATAATTGCGTCTACAATTTCTACTGCTTGTACTTCTCCGTATAATTTTAAATAGCCATCGTATATTTCGGTCTTAGATAATACGCCATCACCATTTGTGTCCCAAGCTCTGAATTGATGTAATAATTGATTTCTTTCCTCTTTTGATACTATTTGACTTACTAAAAATGCTACTGTGGCATGTTCAAGTTTATTTTCTTTCTAAATTTAGCCATAAATAGTACTTTAAAATTTCTCATATTCTCTATTGTTGTCTTTGATAAAGGAGATATATTTTTAAGATTTTCATTTATTTTAAACCAAGTATGTGTTAAACATTCTCCAGCTGATAAGCGGAGTTTAGGATCATATTTAAGCATTTTACTAATTAGATCTTTGGCTTCTTTTGAAATTGTATCCCATTCTTCCTCTAAATAAAGTAAATAAGAATGTTTAATATTGTTTTATGATAAATAGGATGTATAATAATTCAAATCAACAAATAAGGTTATAAATAACATAGTATATTATACATACTTGGGAATTCAAAGTTTCCTTTTTTAACTGCTTTCATAATTTCTACATCTGAATCTCCATTAAATGGCGGATAACCACATAATAAAATATATAAAATTACTCCACAACTCCAAATATCACATTTTTCATCATATGTTTCGCTTAGTACTTCAGGAGCTATATAATAAGGTGTTCCACTTATATTAGTCATCTTTTTGTTTTTTTGATAATATCTGGCACCTCCCCAGTCTATTACTTTAACTATGGGATTTTCAGAATGATCATCAAGTAATATATTTTCAGGCTTTAAATCTCTTATAATGATAAATAATAATATTTTACCTATGAACTATATTATTCACATGTGAATATGATATTGCGGATAGTATTTGTTTCATAATTTGCGAAGCGGCCTTTTCTGTAAATGAACCTTTTTCGGAGATTTGTTCAAATAGTTCACCACCATTACATACTTCAGAAACTATATAAAAATGTTTGGCATCATCATAAAACTCATATATTTGCATAATATTCGGATGAGATAATTTACTTAATATATCTACTTCTAGAAAGAATTTTTCTTCGTCTTGTTCAGACTTTTTTATAACTTTTATAGCTCGTTTTTGATCTGTTTGCTTATGTGTTGCTATTCTTACGGTTCCAAAAGATCCACTTCCAAGTGGTTTCCCCATGGTATAATCTTTTGTAATCATCCCTTTTTTATAAGATACAAAAGAAGACACGTTTATTTTAAGTTGTTCTTTTTTACTATCAATTTTTTTGGAGTCTAGCTTTTTCATTTATGATAATTATATTTAATAATTAATAAAACTCTAGTAATAATAGAAAAATAATCTTAAGTATATTTCTTATATAAGTATGTAAGTAATTATATTTTAAATATTATTTTATGTATGTTTATAAATGTTTATGTTATTGATATGATAATTTATTTATATACAAAATAAATATTAAAAGTATTGAAAAATATAAATTAATTATATTGAAAGAATTGAATTTATATCATTAAAGTTAAGTAAATCAAAAGAAAAAAACCAACATAATTTACTAAGTTTCAAGTTTTTAATTCTTGAATCTTTATATATTAATTCTATATTGTTTGTTTGAGGGTTTGATATTTTATGTAGTAACGTAATTTCTTAGACATTATTACATTCAAAACTATAACTATAACTATAACTTTTATATTCCACCAAATAAATTTCCTCTAACTTTCGGTCGTAAAAATGGCTTTGGATTAGTATAATCATGTTTTGTTTTTGGAACTTCTCTATAACCATAACTTTCATTTCCAGGCAATTTACTAAATACATCTCTTTGATGCATACTATTATTCCAACCACTTATAAAAGGAGGTGGTTTACTCTTTTTATATTTTTCAAAGCTTTCTTCTAACTTTTTCATTTTTTCACCTCGTTGTGTATTCTCCTTTACGAAAATTTTAATTAAGTTCTCTCCTGACTGGTGTAGTTTACCATTATTTTCACCGAATACTCGGCCTATACTAACTTTAGGTGCAACCCATGCTTTACCTTCTTTGAACTCTTGTTGCTTTGAGTATGATCTTTTGCTTAGGTTAATTCTTAACTAAGGATTTATTATAAGTAATTATAAGACAATAATTAATGTTAGTTAGTAAGTAAGTTATAGTTAAATTATTAATGTTGTTATTAATAATGATTGCTTACTAGTTCCCAGTCATCCGGCTCATAAGCGTGCTTTAAAAACTTTTGGCTTTTTTCGAATGGTCTTCCGTGATTTGGGGGACTCCAAGATGCGAGATCGTTAAACATATTAAGCTGTTGTTGATAAGTTATTTATTTAAATATGAGTTATTTGAGTTATTTATTTATTTACAAATGGTTTTCTAATTTTTTCTTTGATAGGGCTTATAATTTTGCTTGAGTTCTTACTTTCTTTTAACTATATAATGTTAAAATATTGTTAAATAAATATGTAATGAAATTTTAAATTGTAATTCAATTTTAGTTGATTGTGATAAAATTATCTTAAATATTTTACTTTATATTTCTCAATTGATCTTTCTAAAGAGTTGTGTAAATTCTCGGCAAATAATCTATTACTTTCATATCTATTATTATTTTTAAGTTGAAATCTTGAATTTTTGAGTCTCTCTAGAATATCTGAGTCTGATAAATAAGATAAATAATTAAATATTAAATATTAAATTAAGACTTAATGTTTAAATTTATTACCATTTTCTTCCATATAAGTTTTATTTTTATTATATTAATAGAATAAAGATAAGTATTAATAATGTAAAATGAATATTAATTAATCTAATTAAATGTTTTAAGTAAGTATTATTTCTTATAGATTTTAGTTTTAATGTTGTCATTTATTCAAATTAATATCTTATATTCTTATATTCTATATCTCATATCAATTTCTTATATTTTACTTTCTATTTTCTTTTATTTATTTCCTATATTCAATAGTTGCATTGCCAGCTTCACAATTTGATTCTATTCCTAACTCATCAAAGCCTCTTCTTATTCTAAAATAACCATCTTCACCCCAGTTTTCTCCCCAACTATTTAGTAATATCCAATACTTTTCTTTTAGTTCTTTATCTTCACCTATTATATAATATTAGTTATATGTATGTTTTAGTTATAAGCTTTAGTTATATATTACCCCAACCAACTAATAATACTGCATGACTAACTTTAACCCACTCAGGTTTGCTTAAACTTTGTAATATCCAGGAGGATAACTCAGTTGCATGATAAATTCCAGATTTATAATAAATAAAGTTTATATCAGGCTCAAAGCTAACTACGATTGGTCCGCGAGATTGAACTTCTTCCATTATAGCTTTTTCAGAACATTGGCCGTAGCTACCACCGACATAATAATAATCAGAAACTTTATATATTTTATTAAGGTCTGGTATACTACAAGAATTTGAGCAAGAATCGTTAAATTGCTAAGTGTAATAAATGTAATATTAATGATGACAAAATAAAGTAAATAGAATTAAATAATTTATATAAACTTTCCTTACTTTATAAGGTTGACATTCTTCAGGGATTAATTCAAATTCACTCCCGAATTTAAGAACTAAAAATGAGTACCCTCCTTCACATCCTTGATTGTAATAAGAACAAGAGAGAGCATGTTGAACACTTAAACTTACCTATAATTATTAAGTAATTATAAATTATTAAGTATATCTTTTACTATTTCATTATGAATTATATTCAATCTTGCTTCTAACATTTTTAACGCAGCAAAAACATAGCATGATCCACATTTACCCTGTACTCCAACAGATAATATTCTTTGCTCCCATGAAAAACTTGTTGGATACATTGAAATATCTTCTACACTCTTATAAAAAATAATTATTGTACAATTTTATTTGTTTGCTCTTGCTTTCTAAAACATTACTTTCCTTATCTACATTAGAAAATCGAAAATTATTAAAATTGCGTTTTAGTAAATTATTAGTCTTATTCTTGCCCTTTTCCTTTTCTTTTGTTTTTTTATTTACATTTACATTTGAATTTGCTTCTGACTTAATATTATTTATTATTCTTCCTGCTTTCATGTTTAAATCTTTATAAGTCATATTTTTGTATTCATCATAGTTAGATATTTTAAACTTTTTAGGTATTGTTTCTAAATATTTAAAGTATTCTTCAAGAGAAAAGTCTTGTTTTATTTGTAAATTTATAACAGGTTGTTGTTTGTTTAATTTGTTTTGTTTAGATAACAATTTATTGTTTAATTGTTTTATAAATTGTTGTTTGAATCTCATTGGCTCTAATAATTTTTGCTTTTCTGTAGCTATTTGTAATTCGCTGTTTGAAACGACAGAGGTTGGTTTATAATAATTGTCAATTGATTTTGTTGCGTAAAAACAACCCCATTTTGTTTTATCTTGATTATGATACCATCCTACTGAAGTTTGATAACAATAAGAATTATTTATAGTAACTCCTGCTTCCTTATTAGACTTTTCTATAGTATATTTCGAAAAAGCAAAAAAACTAAACTCATCTAAGTCAACATTAAATCCTTCATCATAAACCATAGTCCAAGAACCTTCCTATTTAAATATATAATAATTTAATTATTACTTACATATATTTTCTCATCAATCTTTAAAAAGGCCTTGTCTGACTTCTTTAAATTTAATTCGTAAGTGTTCATAAAATTTAAACTTGGCTTTGCTTTAGAGCTTGTTATTTCATTACTTGGTTCATCATGCCCACATTTCATCTCATGTCCTGATCTTACTGTGAATAAATTAGTTGCTTTAATTTGCCATGTTCCAATAATCTTTATTAAAAGGTATTATATGGAAGTTAATTGATTATTAATATATGTATTTTATTAATGTATTTTATTTATGAATTTTTATTTACGTTTCTTTTTAAGCAATGTACTGGTAAATCAGATTTAGTTGTTTGGAAACAAAAAAGTAAGAGTAAAAGTGTTAAATTAAAACACTTCATTAAAAGATTATTATAATTTATGTTAATTGTGTTATATTAAGAAAAATAAGAAATATTAATATTAATATACTTTAATAATATTTACTCAAATTAATAATTTATTAAAACAATAAAAATATAATAATAATTTATATATTATAAACAAATTATAACAATGTTTTATATAGTTTATATAAACCGAATACTAAAAAAAAGGAAAACATACTAAATAATAGAACAATATCTATAGAAATCATGCTTATCATCTAGTCAGACTACTTTTTTAGCCTTTTTCTTTTTTTCTTTCTTCGATTTTTTCTTTTTAACTACAGGAACCTGTTGTGTATATGAACCTCCAGAGGTAGTAGAGCCTCCCGAGTTAAAAATGGCAGGTACAACACAGTTTGAAAGGTTTTTAATTGGGTTATTTATCATCATATTATAGAATTGATAACTGTTCATACCTGGCATGCTATGTGAACCGTTGAATAGGAAGTTGTTTTCATAGCCTTGGTAACCCATATTATTCATATTGTTCATATTTCCCATGTTGTATTGGTAGTTGTTGAACATATTTGAATAATCTTGATTTTGAACTTGGAAGTAATCATCATCCTCATCATCATCGCACTCATTTGATAAGCTAAACAGTTTATTTCTTCCTGTTATTAATCCCATTTCCGTAATTATATTCTGTCTAACTTTGTAATAAACTTTGCTAGTTACCATACTGTCACTACCGGCCTGATGCTGAGTACCAACAATCTCGACCTGGAGATCGTTTGCTAGTTTACTTAGGCTTAATCTGTGTCCTTCTAGTTCATCTTTTACTAGGTATCTTATATCATAGTAGTTTTTAAAGTAAAACTCCAAATCACTCATAAAACCATCAAGTCTACCAGGTAAAGTTTGTCCAGTTAGAAACTTTAAAAAATATGCAAAGTCATATGAACCATGGTAGGAAATCCAACATATATTGTCATTTAAAATAAGCCCAGAGGTAAGGAAGAGCTCTCCTAGGCTCTCGATAGAGATCCCACATTTAGGAAGAATATTGAAATTGATTCCAGAGTTTATAAGTAAGTTAATTGATTCTTGGTTGTATTTTTCTTCCTTGAGATCGAAGTCTACATTGAACTGCCATGTACAAACTCCCTCTGGATAACATCCATTTTTGTCTGAGAGTGTTATTCCTAGTTGGATTAACTTTAGGCAATCAACATTTTGTTTTATATTTTTATAAATATACTCTGAGCTATGATGGGTAGAATGTGGGCTTCCCGATATTACAACACCTGGAAATTCTGTGTCCATTGCAATATGATTGAATTTTTCTATTAAACTTGATATTATTCCCATTTCTTCTACGAAGTTATCATTGTAAACTTCTTTAATACGACTTAATTTCTCAACTCCTTTTATTTCTGAGTTGATGTTCGAATAGTTCTTTGATGACATATTCTTAATATTAAATTTTAAAAAATATAAGAAGTTAATATAATATTTCAATCAAGAGTTTGTTATAATATATTTATTAATTATTAGTTAATTATTTTTATGATGGTTAAATAGTTACGGAATTGTAATTATTTAATTTGAACTTTGTTTAATAAAGATTAACTTTATACTTAATACTTAACGTTATATAAGTTTATTAATAATGTTCGTAAAGTTTGTTGTTTAAAATAGTAAATATTGATTTTATATGATTTATTTAACAACTTGCCACAAATGAGTTTCAACAAATAAATTTCTCTATAAATTAGAAGAAGAATATACTAAAGAAAATAATATTCCTGTTTGTGTTGTCCAAATTAATGTATCTACATCATCTATCATCAAACATTTGCAAGCTACTATTCCTTCCTCAGCTTCATTCATTCTTTTATTTGCAAAACAAATTGTTTGTTCTGGATACATTCTTCGAATTGCGTTTAGTTCGTTAATTTTATTACCTTTTATATCTTTAAAAGTTTTGTCTTCTGCTCTGGAAATTTTAAATATATATAATTTATCATTATCATCTCCGATTACAATAGTACCAGTTTTCATATTAATTTCAAATTTTTGAAACCAAAGTTTGCTAGATACTTCAAAAGTGAAAGTCTCGATTAATAGAAATCCATTAGAGATTCCTGTAGAAGAATTAAAAAATGGAAACCACCTCTTCACTTCTCCAAATACTGACTTAGACAAAATATCATTACCATAATACCTAACACAATCAACAAAACTCAAATGAACTTCCTTTGTTGAAAAAATGGGTTTTGTAGCCAACAATACTTTAGTATTATCCAACAGAGGATTAGATGCAATTTTCACCTTTTCCTTAATTTTATTATCATATTCCCAAATCTTAATATAACTGTCCATACCCGAAGAAACAAAATAATTTCCAGTAATATGCCAGCAGAGTGATATAACCCCGGAGGTATGGCCGTATACACCTGAAAATATAACTAACTGCGTTCCGAATATAACATTCCAAAGTCGGATAGTGGAGTCTTTCGA